>Ga0310695_10005944_pt1 | contig 20724 bp, 16 predicted proteins | sample RumenRJG_04DNA_FD_203882 | JGI IMG/M metagenome (GOLD analysis project Ga0310695, IMG submission 203882) | Bovine rumen microbial communities from Lethbridge, Alberta, Canada - RJG_04 (v2) (version 2) | ecosystem: Host-associated > Mammals > Digestive system > Stomach > Rumen | place: Canada...
TCTGCACTCTGCTTTGGGCTATGGCTGCCCTTGCATACGGTATCAAGGCTCATCCTTTCAGTTTCTTTACCAAATCCCGACAGTTGAAGGGTAGTAGCATTATACTTGGCATAGGTATCACATTCGTTGTGTGTGAGATAATCGACCATATTGCGAAACTCTCTGTTCAGAGTTATCTCAATAATATCGCCTCTCTTGAAATGGTGGGACTTTACAATGCTTGTCGCACCATGACTTTGACATACGCAGGAATGGTATTCTCGGCTATGGATCAGGACTATTTCCCACGTCTTTCAGGTGTGGTGAAGAATATGGTTGATAGAACCGTCATACTCACCAAGCAGTTGGATGTCACCCTGATGATAATCACGCCTATGCTCGTTGCTTTCATAGTAGTGATGCCAATCATTGTGCCCTTGCTTCTAAGTGGAGAGTTCAATTCTATTATCCCTATGGCTCAGATAATTGCGGCAAGTCTCATCTTTCGTGCCATTTATCTTCCAAATGCCTATCTACCACTTGCAGCAGGCGATTCAAAGGTATATTTTGCCCTCAATGTGATTGGAGCCTTGAACACATTCTGGATAATCCTCGGATATGAGCTTGGAGGCTTAATTGGTATGGGCGTTGCTATGTTTGGCGAGAATCTTATTGACGTGCTGATGGTAATGTTTGTTTCCAAGTGGAAATACAAGATTTCATTACCTTCCAAGACAAAGACAATGATCATTCTCGGCTGTTTGTTTATGCTTGCAACCTATTCCCTATGTTGTCTTTTAGAAGGATGGAGCTATTGGGTTGCAGGTATTCTCCTTATTGCCCTCAGCATCTTGTATTCGCTAAAGAATTATAAGGAAGCGTAAAGCATATATTCACAGATTTATGAGTGAAAAGCCAAAACATTTTAAGGGATTTCTGATAGCATTGTCAGCATTGACAATCATCGAGTATTTATTACTTAAATGTATATTTACCGATGATCCTGCAATCTTTTTTATGGCCACTATTTTCTTCTTTGTTCCATTTATTATTTTGTGGCTATTCAATTTCTATATAGTCTTCAAATGCTTTAGGATGCGCAATATCTGGGAGCGTTGCTTTATTGTGTGGGTGGCAATTCTATTTCTATTAATGCCAATTTCCTTTAAAATCAATGAAAGGCATGAGGATAATAATTATTTATCTTCCTTTATCAAGCTACCAGACGGTGATACCTTAACCATTACAAGTGATAAGGTAATCTTTGGCAAATGTGATAGTTTGAAAAATATTCAGAAGGACTATATTGATTTACGTTATGAATGTCATAATTATTCCATTACTTTGACTCAAGATGACACTCTGTATATCTGGACAGAAAATGATTCACTACCAGCAAAGACGCATGAGCTAAGATACCCTGTGGGCAAAATATATGCAGATTACAGAAAGGATGAGTATAATAATGCCATTATCAAGAAGAAAATGAAATGGATGTTTGAGTATAATTTTATGTATGATGGCATACATACAGGAGGTTCTCAGACATTGATACACATAGTAGGTGACAGTTTACATGAAAAAATGTGGTGTAATTATTCTCCTATACATATTGGCAAACGAGAGTTTCGTCAAGAGCGTACAACAACATTAAAAGAGTATTTTAAATACTCAATACCTGTTGATTCGTTGTTTGATTAGCAAAAAAATCCCGATTATAGCCAGAGATTTTTATTGTCTTTGACTTTATAAATTTCTAATAACACCATATTATCTCCACACATTCATCGCTCATCCTCCGAACCAAACTCGATGTAAACTCGCTAAATCTCCGCTCCTTCACCGACTTTGCACCGACTTTGGTTCGGAGGATCATAGGAGGAAGAACGGAATTACATAGGAATCATTAACGACCTAATCCTTTTCTTTTATTGCAGCAATAACCCTATCCATATCTGAAAGGTCATATCGCTGATCTACTGTTATGGTCAGTATTCGGTCTTCCTTTTCCCATATCAATCGGGCATAGATGGATTTCTGTGCCAGTTTTTTTTGCATTTCTGATATATTAGATACACGGAATGGGAAGAAGAGAGGGGCGGTAGTCAAACGACTGATATCAGCGATAAGTTCTATATCCTTTACATCCTTCAATCCTTCGTAAAGGCGTTTGTAGTTCTCTATCCTTATTTTCTGCTGGGTATCAGCATCCTCAAAAGCGAGAAGTTCCTTTGAAACAGATGCCATTGCGTGTGGAGTAATTGGTCTTGTCATAAGACTCTCCACCTCATGCGAAAGACGAATAGACTCATCCTTTACCTTGGCATCACCAGAAAGGAAATAATTGCCTCTCAGTTGCATAGCCTTAGTTTGAAGAGCTACTATCTCGTCATTTCCGATACTTGGTATCTGCATTTCCTCGTTTGTTTCAAGAAAAGCACCATCAGGAATAGCAAACCATTTTCTGATACTTCCTACATAGTATTTTATGAATGGCAGACGCATAGTAGAGAAAAGGCATTGAGTAAGGTCGAGGATTATCTCACAACCACCTTCATGCATTTCCTCAAGCATATCCAACTCTTGTTTTGTTAGATCCATACCAAAATATGGATGAACGACAATGAGATTTGGATGATGAACAGAAAAGATCTCCTTTGCCTTTGGAATATCTATCGTCAGATCTTTGCAAACTGGATAGAACTGATAGTCATATCCAAGTTGCTGAAATGGTGCTACAACCGTATCACAGGTGTATTTAGGAAGCATTACTTTTTTGCCGTTTACCATTTCATTATTGGCAATAAGGTATATGGCTTCGCGACAAAAGGATAGTAACCCCTCGCCCCTTGGGGAGAGGGTGTCCGAAGGACGGGTGAGGGGCCTTTCATACAACGGAAATATACTTCCTATTTCTTTCATTTCTATTCTGTTATTACTCGAAGATGCTCTGACATATTATCTATGGTCTCAAGCATTTCCTGTTGGTTGTTGAACTTGGCAAATACAACTGCTACGGTATCATTACCGTTATGTGTCAGTTGGATATCATCACCGATATTCATCAGATGAGTGATATTAATAACCTTATTGCGGAAATAATCTGACATCCAAAGCTCTTTATAGCGACCATTCTCATTAGCGTATGGACGATAGTACATAACGTAGTTAGTACTGTCACAGAGCACGTTATCACGCTTTGGAAGTTCATCGCCTACTGCCGCACGAATGGTGTATGTATTCTCGTCAAAGCCTGTTGCCTGCTGTTCAAGATACGGAATATTGCAACCACCGTTTCTTGGACCGAGGTCAAGAAAGTATATGCCACCGTCCTTGCCTACTACAAACTCTACGTTGCAAGGACCTGTCTTCATACCAAGCAAGGTGAAGAGTCTTTGAAGTTCCTCAACCGCTTTTTGCTTCATCTCCTGACTAAGTTCAGAAGGTGTGCTTAGCGAAACAGGTACAAGTGCCGACTTTCCAGCAACGTGATGCTGATCACAGAAACCTGCAAAGATAATCTTGCCGTTGTCAAGGAAGATGTCACCATCCAACTGATGCCCAACCTTCTCGATAAACTGCTCTATGATTACCCTTTTGCAGATTGAATATGATAGAGATTCCGCCCAATGCTCGGCAAGTTCTTCTTCACTTGTTATGGCAAAAACACCTCTGCTACCTGCAGAATCCACAGGCTTCATTATTGCCTTGTAACCATCTTTACTTTTCTCTCTGAAATATATAATCGCCTTTTCAAGATTGGTAAAGCTATCTGACCAAGGAGCACAGAAACCATTGTCTCTAAGGAACTTACGAAACAAATCCTTATGGGTGAGCGTACATACTGCTTTATATGGATTGCCTGGCAAACCCATTTCTTCTGCCACGTATGCTGCAATAGGAGCAAGGGTATCAGAACTGTAAGGTACGATACCATCAATCTTTAGTCGCCTTGCCTCACGAAGCACAGCCTCCTTATCTGCAATATCCACCTTACAATATTCATCAGCAACCTTATGTCCGGGATTATCCTCGTGCAAATCGGCACTAATGACATAGTAACCTTGACGCTTTGCTTCAAGGGTAGCTTCCATCTGAACGATGTTGCCACCGAGGATCATTATTCTCTTCTGTTCCAATTTCCAGTTTTTAAATTATAAAATGAAAAGTGAAAAATGAAAAATACAGATTAGCTTTTTAGTGTGATCTGTATTTTATTATTTTTCATTATTCATTTTTCATTCAATATCTCCTTATATAACTCCTCATACTGCCTTGCCACCTTAACGCATTCGTGATTACGCCTTACGTATTCTCGACTTTTCTCTTTCAATGCCTGAAGTTCATCCTTTGGCATAAGAATCAGTTTCTCTAATTCCGTATATACGCTTTCGTATGTCGGCTTTACATTGATAATGGCACGACAGTCATATTCGCCCATCATTTCATAGTTGATGTCTTCACCGCCACTTATACAAACTATGCCTTTAGATAGGGCGAGAAGGGCATTCATACCAGGGCCATAAGAGTAAATCTGATCCATAAGAACATCAGAATTATCCATCATGTGCTGATACTCGGCAAATGGCGTATTAGTTACCAGTTTAAGTTCCATCTTATCTGGATACTTCTTGAGTAGGTCTTTAGCCACCTTTATCATTATATCAGCTCCCTTATAGTCAAGAAATTCAAGTTTATATCCCAGGAATACTCGTAGTTTCTCAGATGGAGGTGGGCATACTGGTTCTGACATCTTTATAGGCAGAGGTATGAAATGGTTCTTCTCCCTAATAGGTCGTCCGTCCTTACCAATATCAGTGGCAATATCATAAGGCGCATAGTACTCGTATATTACTGAGACTATTTGATCAGCATAATATGCCATTTCCCTCGAAAGTTTCTCTTTTGCCGTACCAACACACTCATTGTATGCACGCTCGCCAAATTCGGTTGCACGAGGTTTATCCCCCATGTTATAATCAGAGTATGCCAATGGACGCTTATGCTTATGACCATAGCAATAATAGTAGTCATCGCCCATAGCACAAAGAACCATACCCTTATTATGCTTCCTAAGATAATTGAAGATAGGAATAATCCTCTCAGCCTTCAATTTAAGGAAATGTGGATTGATAAACTGAATGATATCATACCCACAAAGCTTAGGCATAGCTTTAATAAGTCTAAAGATATAACTGAGACGTCCCCAGAAGGTAAGAGATCTTCCAAGGTCTATATCCCTATGATAGTTACTCCAGCCATGCCCAGCACTTGCCGTAGTAACATCATGACCAAGTGCACGAAGGCCTTCAGCCAGATTATTGTGTACGTTGCTATATTCTCCTAATAATAATATCTTCATTTTATCTTTATTCCAATAGAAAGGCGCAGAATGTCATAGCATCTGCATAACATATAATAATAGATATTCCAACCATTTTTATCCCACGGCATAGTACGCATCTTGAATGCAGCCCTGATTTCAGAGCGTAGCAACTGGAATATTGTATGTTTATTCACTTGCCTGGAAATACCTTCTTCATTGATAGTATAGATATAAGTACCTATCGGCAATGTAGCTATTTTCCTTGAATTGTTCAGCAAATCAGGCAAGATATAAAGATCCTCAAATATTCTTCCCTTGACAAACCTACACTTATCAAATAGTTCTCTTTTGTATATCTTATTGCAAGAAAAGGAATGACACCATGCCTTAGTTGTCAGCCAATAATCCCTGGGATTATCAAAGAGAGTGTCTGTCAAGGAAAGTTTTGGACTTGCCCCATGTTTTATAGGGTATTCGAGGATATCAACAGACGGAAACTTCTGCAAGTAATCCATTAATGGTAAGAATGTATTTTCTTCCAGATAGTCATCACTATCCACAAATGAGATATACTCTCCTTGTGCAATATCCAAACCTGCATTACGAGCGTCAGACAGGCCTCCGTTCTGCTTGTGTATAACCCTTATACGATTATCCTTCAATGCCCATCTGTCACATAGTTCAGGGCATTTGTCAGGTGATCCATCATCAATTAAAATAACCTCCATATCAGGTACATTCTGTGTGAGCACACTCTCAATACAACAATCAAGAGTCTGCTCAACTTTATATACAGGTATGATAACTGATAATCTCATTTATTTGCTATTTCATCAAACAATTCAAGCCATTTATTCATTATATTCTCAGGCTTATAGTTTTGTGACGCTTTTAAGGCAGCTCTGCCCATCTGTTGCCTTTTATCTTGATTTTCAATGAGTTCACAGATAGCATCAGCCATAGCTTTATCGTCATTGTAAGGTATGAGTTTACCATTCACACCGTTTTCTATGATATGGCGAGGACCATAGTTACAATCAAGACTGACAATAGGTAATCCACAAGTCTGCGCCTCAATAAGAACCATAGGAAGTCCCTCAAAACGGGATGTCATAAGATAGATGGAACTATTGACATAATATGGTGCCACATCCTTTGTTGCCTTATGCAAGGTAACGCTTGATGAAAGATGCAGACGCTCAGTCTTCTGTATAAGTCTTTCTCGTTCTTCTCCTTCGCCCACTATATCCAGATGCCAGTCAGGATGCTTGTCATTTACCATCTTCCAGATATCGAGAAGTCGTGAGAAATCCTTTACGTCAATCAGTCGTCCTATACTTATACAACGTTTTACCGAGCAGTCAGAAGGTTTTTCCACATGAAGAGACGTGAAATTAGGTATGAGAACAACCTTCTTGGCATTGTGGTAATCATTGACATCCTGCTGTGTCAGTACAACAACAGCGTCCACACGTTTTTCCATTAGGGATATAATCCGCTGGTGCTTCATCGTAGGACGAGCCCTGTGAGCCTCGTATATACACTTACCTTTCCACCCGCTGAAAGCAGCAAGGAATGCCCCCATAACCCATGTATATACTGTTATGTCAGGATTTATCTTGCGAATGGTCTTGCGGAAAGAGAGGAGCGCATGGAAGGAACTGAAAACTGAAAATTGTAATGGAACATTCAGCCTTATTACCTTGACTTTTTCGTCTAATGGATAGGCAAGTGGCTTTTCGTCATGCCATAGCAATAGCATAACCACCTCGTGGCTCGTATGCCTGACGAGGTAGTTCATCTTGTCGGTAATGATACGTTCCATACCACCTATTCCCGACATTTTTTCTATGACATAGACAATCTTCACAGTTTATAAATTATAAAATGAAAAGTGAAAAATACAAGTTACACTTCTGTATTTTATAATTTTTCATTTAGTTTGGGTAAACTCTCCAGCCTGTGCCTTGCGGATAACGAGCTTGATAAAGTCACGTGGATAGCGTGCTATATAATACAATAAAGATAATGTGCTATAACCGCAATTGCGCATCTCGTTCCAGCATCTGAAAGCTGCACGAAAGCGAAAGTGTAGCAATGATGATAACATAGGACGAAGCATACGACTATGATGATGCTTTATGTTATGCCTGGCAAGGAGTTGGTTTGCCTTGGCAGTTTCGCGGGTATAGTCAAGTAGCCTGTCCTCGGTCTTTCTCTTGGCTGTACTGTTCGCATGGTTGCATACGCAATAGCATTTCTCAGTATATGCCTTTATGCTCTTTGCATGAATGCCCACCAGAGTGGAGAAATATATGTCGTTGAGTATTCTTGACTCGCTAAACCTAATATTATGCTCCTTGATAAGTGACATCTTGACTGCCTTGCACCAAGGTTCCGTGAAGTGAAAGCGCAAATGTCTTTCCTTCCATACGGAGTCATTTGAACGCATTATGCGGTTAAGGTGGTTGGCACGCCATGATGGCTTTCCGCTCTCCATTTCTACGGAGTCAGCATTAAAATAGATTAAGTCCGCTGTTTCTTCCTTAATAGAATCAAGGAACTCATTAAAGTAAGGATGAAAATAATCATCGCTATCCGCAAAGATGACATACTCGCCTTTCGCTTGGATAAGTCCCTGATTGCGTGCCCATCCAGCTCCATGTCCCTCGTCATCATTGATGACAATAGTCTGAAGGTCATTGCGATGAGGAATAGATGCTATACACCTATCCAACTGCCATTGCGGACCTTTGTGAGGGATGATGATGGAGAATAAGGAAGCCCCCTCATCCCCCGAGAGGGAGAAGCCCCCCTCTATCTCCCCCAAGGGGGAGTATTTTTTATTACCTTTATCGCTTGTGGGCATGTTAATTGTTAACTATAAATTGGGGGATTACCTTACTATACTTATCTTTGTGACAATACCACTTTCACCTTCGGCAGTAGCCACATTGACCATATACACTCCAGAAGCTACTTTCTTGCCGTTCTGGTCACAGCCATTCCAATGGTATGAGCCACTGTTGCTTGTACCCTCGCTTACCAACTGACCTGATGTGGCGAGAATCTTGACCTGTGCACCATCGGTGAGTCCTGTAATGGTGATGTCGCCTGTAAAGTCAGGTGTCACAGGGTTTGGGTAGGCATATACATTATCATCTGTCAGATCACCATAAGACTGAGTGACATCACTCTGATATGAGCATAATCCTTTGAGAGTGGCAAAATATACCATACCTGTATTCGCATCTATTGCTATGCTCTTCACCTCATTGTCAGGAAGTGGCGAGTTGTCCATTGTGAAATGAGCCAATTGCGTGTTATTGTCGCTGCTTATGAGATATACTCCATTGTTTGTGGCAAACCACTTTCGATTGGCATCGTCAATCTTTATGTCGCAGATAAAGACATTGCTCAGAAGATAGTCGGCATAGTTAGTGCCGTCATTTCGCGGAACCTTATGCTGAACAGGGTTTATGATAACGTTGCCAGAATTGCTACACATTGTCGTTACATCCTCTGGTGTGAGGTAGAAACAACCGCTCTCGCTACCTACCCATATATTATGGTTCTTATCCTCGGTAATGGCAAAGATATTCTTCTTTTCCAAAATGGTGGTGCCATCAGTATTGGTGAATGAGCTAAGAACACGCATCTCATTCGATTTTATATCGTAGAAGCCTACTATAGGAGCTTTCCAGCTATCGTTCACAAACCATAGCAATCCTCTTGAATCAAAGAAAAGACTCTTGAGACGGTATGTGTCATCCTTGGAGAGATATTTCTGAGGAAAGGATTTCCATTCTCCAGAGGATGTGAGACACAATATGTTGTCATTGCCCATATTGAACATCCACAGATTGCCTGATGTGTCGAATCTCGTACCTGTAATAACAGAGTAATTCACGTTATTAATGACAGAAATGACTGGATCGTCGGTATTCATGTCATAATAGGCTACCATCTTTTTGTCCTTGTATTCGTACAATCCTGACTTTGCAGCCACCATAACGTGATTCTTGTCTTTTGGATCAACGCTTATCTGCGTCTGTGCAATACATTCTTTCTTGTTCTCCGTAGAAAAGGTATTGTCATAGCACATCCATTTGTCTGTACCTATTGTATATTCCTGTACGAATCCAGGGGTCTTGGTATCAGAAGAGACATAGTCATATCTTCCACGCACGGACAGTATTCTGCCATTGTCATAAACAATGTAGTTATGCTCGTTGTATCGAGGGCCATCGGGTATTACTCCTGAAGAAACTGCCTGATAAGAGCCATCATCCAGTTTTACGTATTTCGTAAGCTTACAATCAGCGTCTGATGCCCAGTAGCACTTGTTCGTAGAGTCAAACACATATTCATCCTTTACCAGTTTCTTGTATCTACCAGCAGAAGTCCATTCGTTTCTGTTCAGAAGGTTAGCCGTTAGCACGCATTTCATCAATCCCTTGCTTTCTGATGCAGCATAGAGATAGTTATCTGAAATATAGCAATAGTTCACCTTGAATCCAAGGTTATAGCTATCGGCAATGGTTGCATCTTTGACATTAAGCTTGATAATTCCGAAACCTGTGGAGAGATATGCATATTGTCCGCTGACATAGATGGAGTTGACTGTCTTGTCATCGGTTGTCTCCTTGTCGGCAAGTGCGCTGATATTTTCCACATCGCCATTGAGCGAGAGGAGGTCTATGGTATAGTCGGAATATGTGATGACGAGTTTCTTGACTGCATTCACCCACGCTATATTCTGAATGTCTGTGCCGTTGAGCACGTCATTATTTGAATATGTGTGTAGTGAGCCGTCATTCACATTATATGAATAAAGACTGTTGGAAGCAAGCACGAACACATTCTTTCCTGTAGGAACTATATCCGTTACGTCACTATACGACGGATATATCCTCCATGTACCTATGGCATCTGCCCAGGCATAAAGAAAGGAGAAGGAAAGGAGAAAGCTTAACCAAGCCCTCCCGAAGGGAAGGATATTTGATATGATTTTCCGCTTGTCGTACTCCATAAACACACTAAACTCTAAACGCTCTTCGTAATTCGCAACTTATAATTCGTAATTCTCTTCTGTGGTATATCATCATCCTTGATACCACCATCAGCAATCTGTTCCTCAAGGCGTTTGTTGGCCTCTTTTCTGAAACTATCTTTCCACCATCCCCACTTGTTGAAGTACATAATGATGTTGGAAACATGAATCCAGAACAATCGGAAACTGCTATGCGAAGCTCTGCTGAACTTATGATATACAGGGATGCGAGGGTAGTATAGCGTCTTGTATTTCTCATGCAATCTACGTGTCACGTCTATGTCCTCTGCATACATGAAGAGGTTCTCGTCAAAGAGATTGACAGATTGCAAGGCACTAAGCCTGAAGAACATGAAGCAACCTGAGAGGTATGGCACATTGAGCACCATCTCGAAGTTTGAATAGAAAAGCTCGTAGCGGGCATTTCTTCTTGCTATCATAAAGTGTGGAAGGCAGAACCTTCCGAAGATGTCAATAGGTGTAGGCAGCAACTTGGCAAGTCGCTGTATCTGTCCGTTAGGGTAAAGAACCTTTGGCATCATCTGAGCCACATCCTCATGCAGATCCATATAGCGCCTAAGCTCAGGAATGACACGAGGACCAAACCATATATCCGGATTCACCACAAGATGGTACTTGCTGCCAAGAGCCAATGCCTTGCGGATAGCAAAGTTATGACCACCGCCGTAACCATTGTTCTCATGACGGAAATAGAGCAGATGAAAACCCTCTTCCACCTTCTTGCGTAGCTGTGGCTCACCCGTAAGCACGCGGTTGCTGAACTCCATTAGCTCACGTTCAAGGTCAGGCATTATATCGGCAGAGTGATCTATTATATACACTACATCCACTGGTGATGCAAAGAGACTTCGCAACACTGGCTCTATGTCAAGCAGATGATGATTATATGTTACTACGGATGCAGTTATCATTGTCAGTTTTTTTATAAATAGGTATGGTTATATAACGATATGCCCGTGATATTATTGCTTTTCAGTATGACAAGAGCACGTTTTTGTGCTAATTTTTCGTAATATTCCGTATATGTTTTGGAGTTTCAGATATTTTTACTACCTTTGTCCATAATTTGAGTTTAGTATTTAGTGATTGGTGGTTATGGAACTGCAGGTCACGAGACACCCCCTTAGCACTAAACTCTAAACCCGAAATACTCAACCTTCAACTCTAAAACTAAAACAAAGAACATGAAATATGCAATAATACTTGCTGGAGGTAAAGGACGAAGACTCTGGCCGGTGAGTCGCAGGAATCTTCCGAAGCAGTTCATTGACTTCTTCGGCTGTGGCAAGACTCTTCTTCAGCAGACCTACGACAGAATGCAAAAGATAATGCCGAAGGAGAACATCCTTGTGGTAACGCATGCAGCATTCGAGAATATACTACGTGAACAGCTTCCTGAACTTCCTCAGAACAATCTCATTCTTGAGCCTATCAATAGAAATACGGCACCTGCCACTCTTATGGCTCTTAGCTCGGGCATGATTCCAGACGAAGGTGATGTCATCATAGTTCCTGCCGATCAGATCGTTATGGACATAGATAAATTCAGCGTCGATATTGATAGCGCCACCGATTACATCAACTGCTATGATAGTGTGCTGACAATGGGCGTTAAGCCAACGAGACCTGAACCTGGATATGGTTATCTGCAAATGGGCGGACTTGTTCCTGCCACGGAAAAGCATCCTAACCCTACTACCCATTATGTGAAGTCGTTCACAGAGAAACCTGACCGTGACTTTGCCCGTATGTTTATGGATAGCGGTGAGTTCCTTTGGAATACTGGCATCTATCTGTCTAAGGCAAAATATATTAGCGATCAGCTCATTAAGCTTATGGGCGTAGATGAAGACATGGATTATTCCATGAGTCCAAACCTTTCTATTGATATGGCTATTCTCGAAAAAATGCCAGAGAAGGTAGTGAAGGAGTGCTCTTTCGGCTGGGCAGACATTGGTGCATGGCACGGAATTTATGAGGCTTTCTCAAAGGCGGATGTTGATAATGTGCTTGTAAACAAGAAGTCAAGTCTGAAGGCTGAGAACTCTACGCATAATGTCATCTCGCTTCCTGATGGAAAACTTGCGGTCATAAGTGGACTTGATGGATATATAGTGGCAGAGAAAGACAATGTGCTGCTTATCTGTCAGAAAGAGGATTCCTCTGCCATGATCAAGAAGCTTCTTGGAATGATAGAGACAGAGGAAGGTATGGAAGAGTTTGTATAGGCCTCTCCCCCTGCCCTCCCCCGTAGGGAGGGAGCCGGAAGGCAAAATGCATTCTTGTAATTTGTATTTGTAATTAAATAATTTAAATTGTAATATAGATTCCCCCATTGTCGAATCGGCTCCCTCCCTACGGGGGAGGGCGGGGGGAGAGGCCGAAATTGAAATTTAATTTTTATGAAAAAATCTATCTTTTACTGCGCTGCGGCCCTTCTAAGTGCTTGCATGCTGGCATCATGTGATGCTGACAAAACTGAGTTTGAAACCAAGGATGATGGTACGGCTGTACTGACATCAAAAGGCGTTGACTATGAGATGATTCTCGTTGAGGCTGGATCTTTCAAGATTGGTGCTACTGCTGAGATGACAATGGTTACTCCTGCAGAAGAGCAGCCTTCACATGACGTGACTATTACCAAGGACTACTATCTTGGCAAGACAGAGGTTACTCAGGAGCTTTGGGAGGCTGTTATGGGTAGTAATCCTTCTGCTATCAAGGAAGCTAAGCACCTCCCAGTCGTAAATGTCTCATGGGATGATTGTCAGGCATTTGTAAAGAAGCTCAATGAACTGACAGGCAAGCAGTTCCGTCTGCCAACAGAAGCAGAATGGGAATACGCTGCTCGTGGTGGTAAGAAACCAAAGAGCTTGCAGTTCTGTGGTAGTATCTATGTTGATCATGTATCTTGGTATAAGAGCAACTCACGCGGTACTCTCAATCCTGTAGCTGCAATGGATAAGAATGAGTTGGGCTTCCACGATATGGGCGGAAACGTATGGGAATGGTGTCAGGATGGACACTTCACATATCCTACTGAGGCTCAGAAGGATCCATGTCCAGAGGCTGATTCTACACGTGTCTATGTCATCCGTGGTGGTGGCTGGAACTCTGGCCAGAGTGACTGTCGCTACACTTCACGCTCTTCATATAGCGCAACAAGTAATAATGCGGATATAGGTCTCAGATTGGCTATAACGAAGTAATTTTAGGTGATAGGTGTTTGGGTGAAACCCACAATAGAATATATTGAAAAAAAGTTTAGGGAGTTTAATCATCTTATCTTTGATGATAGACTCCCTATTCTTCCTATTCAATTAAGCAATGCCAGGACATTCCTCGGGATGCTTGTCTATAAGAAACGTAGGAAACTGTTCGGTAAGGTGGAGCTTTACGACTTCCGTCTTCGCATAAGCACCCGTCTTGATCTGCCCGAAAACGAAGTGGAAGATACTATCATCCACGAGATGATACATTATTATATTCACTTCAACGGCATTAAGGACACAAGAGCTCATGGTAAGGTCTTTCGTCAGATGATGAATGATATCAACCTGTGTTTCGGGCGGCATATCACGATTACCCATAAGAGTACTCCCGAACAGAAACAGCAACTTGCAGAAACTCGCAAGCGTTGGCACGTTGTGGCAGTTGTTAAGTTTCACGATGGGCGTTCTGGCATAAAGGTTCTTCCACGCATCCGCCAACGCCTTATAGCCTATCGTAATGGCGTGCTTATGAGTCGTGAGATAAAGAGCGTTGACTTTTTTATAACTAACGACCCTTATTTCAATTTATATCCCAATTCCTCTGCCCTCAAGGTTCATATCCTTGATGCCTCGGAATACGAACCACATTTGCAGAGGCAACTTTCAGAAAAAGTATTATCAATTAACAATTAATAATTAACATGCCCACAAGCGATAAAGGTAACATAAAAAACTCCCCCTCGGGAGAAATAGAGGGAGGGCTCTTCTCCTTCCAACCCAAAGGTGATCACCTCACCATCTTTAAGAACAAGAAGAAAATGCACACCCCAAAGGGTAACATCATCTATACCTACGACGAGGCTTTTGCCAAACGTATAATCAAGGAACTTGAGACAGAGGCCGACTATACGTCATGCTCGTCAATTCTCTGCTATCACTATACCTATTGCGATCTGACGGCGGAATATGACCAGAAAACCGTTGCAGAAGATCTTCTCACCTGTCTCGATCATAACGTGGAGTATGACCCATTCATCGCATTTCGTGAGGAAAAGGCTATTGAGTCTATGAGCGATGAAGAGGCCGACAAACTGGTAAAGACTTTCAAGCAACAGATGATGGCATTTATTGGCGGTTGCTCAATGTCTCAGCTTGTAGCCATTACCGTCCTCTATTGTGCCTTTGACTCCCTTGCCCTTCCTTATTATATAGTAAAGGAGACAATGGGCGAAACCGCCTGTTCTACGGATGATTTTGTGACAAGACTCTCTGCCTACTGCAAGAGAGAGGGTATAGACCTCCCTGCTGATATGCCAGCCACTATCTCTGCCTTTTGCGAATACTGGGGAATATAGTTTATTCCTCATTTCAAACAAGCATATGAATTATTTTAGCTACAAGATATTTTTGCTTTTGATGACACTGACAGTGTCCTTAACTGCATACACCAATAATATTAATGCTGATATAAACGGAATCAACTACGATTTAGATACCGAGACCAAAGAGGCGCGTGTCACTTCCCAAAGTCAAAAGCTTATTAATGCAGAGAAAAAAACATCTGTTTCAATTCCCTCTGCCGTAGAATACAATGGGGAAACTTTCTCTGTAACAAGTATAGGATACGAGGCTTTCCAAAATTGCGACCTTACTTCAATTATAATCCCTAATTCTGTAACACGTATAGGATACGATGCTTTCAGAAATTGTAAGACGCTTACTTCAATTATAATCCCAAACTCAGTGACGAGCATTGGAGGACGCGCTTTTGAAGGTTGTCGTAGTATGACCTCCGTCACTATCCCAAACAGCGTAACAAGCATAGGAGATGATGCTTTCAGCCGTTGTGATTGTCTCACATCTATCTTAATTCCCAACTCTGTGACAAGTATAGGAAAGAGAATATTCTCCGGTTGTAAAAGACTCACGTCTATCAAGGTGCAACAGGGGAATGCAGTTTACGATAGTCGGGATAACAGCAATGCGATCATCATCACCAATACAAATACACTAAAGGATGGATGCGTAAATACCACAATACCAAATTCAGTGACTAGCATTGGAATGTGGGCATTCCATGGTTGTTTAGGTCTTACATCTATAATAATCCCCAACTCCGTGACGAGTATAGGAGATCTTGCTTTTCATTCTTGTGTAGATCTCAAATCTATTCTTATCCCTGAGTCTGTAGTAAATATTGGAGAGAGGATTTTCTATGGATGTGAAAAACTTGAATCACTCAAGATACAGGAAGGAAATGCAGTTTATGACAGCCGGGATAATTGTAATGCAATTATAATCACCAAGACAGACGAACTGAAAGAAGGATGTAGTAACACTATTATTCCAAATTCCGTGAAAAGTATTGGATATCGTGCCTTAATGGGGCACTTTTGTGATACGACATCTTTAATACTCCCTAATGGGATTACAAGTATAGGAGATGAAGCTTTCAGGGAGTGTAAAGGCCTGCAAAAGATCACACTTCCCAATTCGTTAGTAAGTATTGGAGAAGGTGCTTTTAGAGATTGTCCTTTTCAAGAAATTGTTATTCCTGATTCGGTGACAACTATAGGAAACAATGCTTTCCATGATTGTTTATACCTCAGGGATGTAACTCTATCTAGTTCCTTACAAAGCATAGGCGACTACGCTTTTGAGGGTTGTGGCATAAGATATATCACCATTCCTGATAATGTGACGACAATTGGAAAGTTTGCATTCAATGACTGCCCTAGTTTGAAAATCACAATCGGCAAATCTGTAATAAGTATTGGAGCAATTGCTTTTGGAGATAGCTCAGAAGATGCTATTGTCGCTTTTTCATCAAAGCAGCCACCTACGATAGAACCTTTTACATTCTCCAAAACGGTTGAACTTCATGTGCCAAAGGGATGCAGGGATATATATAAGAAAACTGAAGGATGGAAGAATCTGAATATCATTGATGATTTGGAGTAATAAATGCTATATAGACAACTTTATCAATTAAGTTCCTTGACAGTTGTTTTTAGTTGTAATTGTTTATTTATAAATATCTATTTCAGAACAAAACATATCATATGAAGAAATATAGCCCAACTTCTTATTATTAAGAGGTTGGGCTAAGTTAGTTGTGGTTTAGTGGGCAGTAATATTTTTATACGAAATCAACGAATCCTATCTTTTTACTAAACCAGATATAAAGAGGATGATACCCCTCAAAATCGAATTCGGTTTTGAGGGGTATCATTGTAAATAAGCCTTCTCCTTACAAAATTCTATTAGAAGCCTTGAAGTTTCGCTCTTTGTCCTATTTAATTACCATTAAAATACTATTAATTTACCATTAAGATACCATAATAATACCATTCTTAATGGTATTATTATGGTATTATTATGGTAATATAATGGTATTATAATGGTATTATCATCGGAGGAACAAGGGAGGAACTACAGCCATAAAAGCGTAGAAAATCCCCTTCTCTCAGCAGTCTAAAAGTTGATAGAAGGGGAGTTTAGAGGATTAAGATTCCTACATCGTCAAGGAATTCACGAGGAATTGAGGAAGAGTGGGAATATATAGAAAAACAAAGTATTATAATAGTGTTAATACTTCAAAATTTGGATGGTTTTATTTATTATCAACAAATCCTTTCCTTAATTTATACTTTATAATATGGTTCCTGAGATCTTTAATTAATGGACAATCACTTCCTTTTGACTTTAAATCATTCACATCAAAACCTATAAATATATTATAAAGTGAATCTTTTGTTTTGTCATAAAAAGAGGAATTGAAGCCATCAGCATCAATACTTTCAGGAAAACAGCCGCTTTTGTATTTTTTTACATCTAATACAGAATCACAATAATATTCTTCCGTTGATGATATTTTTGCACGAGAAATATGGGTAACATAAATCTTTTTGTCTTTATAATACCAGATAACAGAGAAATCGCCTTCGGGTTCTATCATTGATACATTTCCATGTTCTTTTAGATAACGATCATAAATCTTTTGGGAATATTTATGATTTTTATCTATCTGTTTCATGAAATTGTTTGTTCCGCAACCTAATAATGACATGAAAAAAATAATGATCAAACAGCCGGTAGTTATAAACCTGCTGATACTGCCATTATGGGAGATATTATTAATGTCATTATCTCCACTTTCGCTTATTTCGTTCTTTATTGCAGATGTGTCTTTGCAAGAACCTAAAAGTAATTGTGCAAAAAATATAAATACAAGAAGGGCTTTCTGTTTCATTTGTCTTGAATTTCTGTTTGGTAAATCCTTATATTTTGATATTGCTTATATCGACGGCAAAAGTAAACAAAAAATCCAATAACACCAAATATAAACAGAGAAAAGTCTTTTTATTAAGTATCGGAAGTCCAAAATTGCCTGGAAGGCAACACTATGAGTAACCGAGGTGCATACTCGACGAAGGAGAGGATGCCCTCGGACAGAAAATAGCCTCTACCCCTTCTAGCCTGGAAGGCTGTACCTGATTGACTTTTATACGTTATTTTTCTCGCTATGTACTGCCCTCCAGGCAGTAGAAGGATTATTGTTTTTATCCCCGCACATCCTCGTTTCACTCGTATGTACGGGGTTACTAATAGTATTGCCTTCCAGGCAATTCAGAACTCCCAAAACTTGAGTTATAAATTTATCACATCATATTGTTTAACAAACCATTTGTTTTCACTAAGTTGAAATACGATATGCAAGGAAAAGCCTGTCTCTGGTATATATAGAATTTCTTCAACACAATCATCCTTATTGATGAATTTTGTCGTGTATTTTTTCTTGTCTTTCCTTAATGTGTTAAAAACATATAGTTCTTCTTTTAGTTCATCTTTATTCCATATTCGTTCTGTGTTACCCAAATATTCTGTTTCGTCTGAATTGTCAATACTATCACGGGTGTAATCATCCGTGTTGGTTCCTCTGATTTCTCCCTTTATTCGCGATAGAGCAAAAATAGAGTCGGTATGGAATTTTTCAATAAATGTAGAAAAAGATTCTTTTTCTTCTGCAATACCAGAATTTAAGTCGTCAGCTTTATTTTGACTTACATTCTGATTATTGGTGCATGAGAAACAGAGACAAGCCAAAAAGGAAAGGCAATAGAATGTTTTATATTTCATAATAAATTATTGTTGATTGTTGTATGCTTGGATATTGCTCATTATGACGGCAAAAGTAAACAAAAGATTCAATACTACCAAATAAAAACAAGGGAATTTCTTTATCGAAAAAAGTTTTTCCTGAAGATTATAATTGGCAATTACAATTACAAATTACAATTAGAAATGGGGATAAAAAACAAGCACCCAACTGTTAAACAATCGCTATTGTACAGTGGGTGCAAATACTAACTAACTACTAAATCATTTCTGGTTTAATTACTACTAACCTAACATTTATGAATTTGATGCAAAGGTACTCCTTTTTATTTATATGTGCAATTAATCGCGTTCCATATATATTCTTTTCTGTGTCATGATTTCTTTTGACGGAAAATTTGTTACAAGAGGAAAAGTTTTGTTTATAGAAATCTCTCATGAATCAAAGAAAAATGCAGGCTTTTCATTCATTTTTTCTTGTTTTCAGTAATTATTTACTCTTTTATCCTCGTTTCGTTTTTTTCCTTTGACAAGCGAAGAAATTTTTGCGATAAATAGCAAAAAACTTATATAAAACCCCATTTTAAGGCTCAGAATAGCGGTTTTGTTACAGCAAGAAAACTTTATGTTACAATCTGGATATGTTTATTTTTAGAAAAAATATACCTTTGCACTCGCAATCTGAGACAAAACGCTCAATGAGCAATGAGTCCCGTTTGCTATGTGCACATCCGTGCATTAACTCCATAAAACCCGGAATCTCTTTTATATCCGAATTTTATTTAACAAACCATAAACAAAAACTAAAACCACTGTAAGTATGAAATTTAAAAATCTACTCAGTTTAAGTGTTATGCTGTCTTGCGGACTCGTATCTCAGGCACAGCAAGTTTTCCAAGAGCCTTTTGATGCAGAGCAGACAAAGGGCGCATCAGATGTTGCTTTCTACGAGTTCATCAACCAGGAAGAGGGTGATGACTGGAAAATTAGTGACGGCGGATTCAAGGGCAAGGCTCTTTCTTTGAACAATGACGCTGGTACAACCAACGATAATGCTACATGGCGTCGTGCCATTAAGTTCCGCAACCTTCCACTTCAGGAGGGTAAGAGCTATCGTCTCACATACTATCTCAAGGGTAGTGTATCAAGCGCAAAGGCAAGAGTATCTTTGATGCAGGGTGTTGAGAATGCTGATATCCCAGTAGGTTCACAGGCTGACATCACAAACCTCAGTTCAGAATATACCAAGTACTCACACGTGTACTACTTTAAGAACAAGGCTGAGCAGGATGCTAAGTACGATGAGCAATGTGCAAGCAAGGCTGAGTACAATGCAGCTAACAAGGACAAGTATTTTGCTTCATTCAATATCTACAACCCAGGTGAGTTCTTCCTTGACGAGGTAACTCTCGAAGAGGCAGCTATTGCAGGTGCTTCATTTAACCGTGATGTTATATGTGTAGATCTCGGTCATCCAACAAATGCCGCATCTCTTGCATCACAGAAGGCATCAGGCAACTATCTGCTTGACAATAGCACAGCTACTGTAACTGTAGATGGCAAGGCTGTAGATATCCTGACTGTGGAGCTTCGCAAGGATGGTAAGCTCTATATATTCCTTGTTGATCCTGTTAAAAACGGTGAGGTTAAGGTTACATTCAAGAATCCAGATGGTCTTATCAAGTGTGACGACGGCTTCGAGCTTACAGAATTCACAGAGACCGCAGATCTCAATTCTAATTTAACCGAAATTTATTCTGACATTTATACAGAGCCAGCTCTTGAGTCTGTAACTCCACTTGACGGTTCATTTGCACTCGAGACAAAGGATCTGAAGACCATAACTATTACTTTCGACAAGAATGTATTTGTTGGCAAAAATGAGATTAAGGATGCTCCAAAGGCAACTCTGTCAACAGGTGCAGCTCTCACATTGAAGACAACAGGCGAGACTTCTAAGACTCTCACATTCGAGTACAATGGTCCTGAGCTTGCAAAGGGTACATACTCAGTAA
>Ga0310695_10005948_pt1 | contig 20714 bp, 14 predicted proteins | sample RumenRJG_04DNA_FD_203882 | JGI IMG/M metagenome (GOLD analysis project Ga0310695, IMG submission 203882) | Bovine rumen microbial communities from Lethbridge, Alberta, Canada - RJG_04 (v2) (version 2) | ecosystem: Host-associated > Mammals > Digestive system > Stomach > Rumen | place: Canada...
TACATGAACACTCGTTTTGAAACACCAAGCACGAAGCGCCACCAGTTCGGTACAATTTACAAGGTTAATGGTGAATACCGCCTGAAACTTAATCTTCAAGTTCGCTTCAAAGGCTAATTAACTAAGATGTTTTACAATTGAAAGATTGGCAGTCAGGGCTCAATCCACATTCATTAAAAGACAGTTCCCCGATTGTTCACTGATAAGCTACTTGCCGACAAAGGTTTCAGTGGGCGCAAACCCGAAGAATCCTACCTTGCCTACGACCTTGCCTCAATAGAGCAAATCTCGTTTGAGGACATCGACGTGCAGGCAGCTATCCTTAAAGGAATCGGCAACCGAACCGCCGACAGCTATTTCACAACACTTAAAGAATTATTTGGGTTATAAAATGGACGAGACTCCGAGTAGAGAACAGCTCATTTTGCTTGTAAACTCGCTGTGCAAGTTACAAGCAAAGTTATGTTAGTGAGGGAATGCCGAAACTTATCAACGAATATGACGGCTGCATCGACTTGCAACGCTCGCTCATCAATTTCTATTCAGAACTTCAAAAATTGTTCGACTAATGGCAAGAAAGAAATCATATACTCATACCGGAAAGTGCATATGGTGTGGCAAAAGTGCTCCTCAAGTATCTTTCAAAAAGAGACCACACATAGTTCCTGACGCTGTTGGCGGTAATGAAATTGGGATTGATGTATGCGATGAATGCAATGAATTTTTTGGTAACTCACAAAACGCAAATTTGCCTTCTCCAGACCAAATATTTAGCGCATTATTTAACCTTAAAAGATTTTCACCTTATTCAAATTTTGTCACTGATGGTAGCAAACATAAACAACGCTGGTTTACTATTGAAGAATCAGGAATACTACATATTCCCAAATTGATTTTCACCTCATCAATAATTGGTGATTTATTAAAAAGAGCATTTTATGAAATATTTCTACAGAAATATCACCAATATACAAAAGATGGAAATAATTGTATATTCGATTCCGTAGTAAGCTATGCTCGATACGACTATAACGCTGCCAATATTAAGGTTTATTACGTTAAACAGAAGATGTGGCTTCTTCCCGCAGAACATAATAAAACTTTTGTACCAATGTCAAAGAAAAATATAAAAGATATGAATGGCACAGGTTTCTTTAGATTCTATTTTTTAGGTTATATTTTCTATTTGGAAATTTTCAAATCGAAGTGCGATAAATCAAGAGACTCCTATTTTCATAGTCAACTGAAGAAAAATTCATTTTTCTGGGATGAAATTGTAGAGTTTAATACGCTTAACCAGCTAACAGATTTTTTTAATTTTTTAGGTAATAAGATTATTATTGATTAGTAATAATAAATTCCAAATAATCTATTACAGCATCGGAATGCAGACAAGATTTCAGGCTTTTTTGTCGCATACCAACCGCCGCGAGGGCGGTAGTTCGCTCATCGGTAAGGATTGAGACGGCTTGCACCGCTCAATCCTTGCTTTGTTTTGGCTGCGCCCGTCATTGGGCTGCGGTTCGGCAGAGACCAAACAAGTTTGGCTCTCTCACTCGCTTAATCGCAAAATTGTCCGTGTCATTGGTACTTTTTCAGTCGCAAAGTTAAGGGCAGCCGCTCTTTGCAAAGCAATACAAGTTGCTCCAAAATTTTTCTTCAATTTTGGCCTATATGCCTAAAACTCGATTTCAACGCATGTCTCCAGAATGACCCATTGGTTAATAACTTTCAAAGCAAACTCGGGTCACTCGAGCCATCGAGTTCATTGACATTGTTGAAATTCTTTTTTCACCCGACGGCAAATGAGCATAAAGTGAGGTGGGGATGGATGCATGTTGAAGTTTTTTTGTAATTTTGCAGGCTGTTAGGGCTGGGCAGGCCGTGACCAAGGTTTTTTATTGTATTCAAAAAAATAGGAGAAAGGTGAGTATCATTTTGGGCATAGAGTCGTCATGCGACGACACGTCGGCGGCTGTGGTGCGCGACACGCTGTTGCTGAGCAATGTCATTGCCAGTCAGCGGGTGCATGAACAATATGGTGGGGTGGTGCCCGAGTTGGCATCGCGTGCCCATCAGCAGAATATCGTTCCCGTGGTCAGCGAGGCTATCCGCCAGGCTGGCATTGAGCGCGAGGATATTGATGCCATAGCATTCACACGCGGACCAGGCTTGCCGGGCTCGCTGCATGTGGGCACCTCGTTCAGCAAGGGGCTGGCTCTGGCACTTGACGTGCCGCTGATTGATGTGAATCATCTTCATGGTCACGTGCTGGCTCACTTCATTCAGGAGGCACCCGATGCTCCGGTTCCTGAGTTTCCCTACCTGTGTCTGCTCATCTCTGGCGGAAACTCTCAAATCATTCGTGTCAATGCCCCTGATGACATGGAGATACTGGGACACACCATTGATGATGCTGCCGGTGAAGCGTTTGACAAGTGTGCCAAGTCGATGGGATTGCCTTATCCTGGAGGGCCTGTGATTGACGCGCTGGCCCAGCAGGGCGATCCTGACCGGTTTAAATTTGCCAAGCCGCACATTCCTGGATACAACTATAGTTTCAGCGGGCTGAAGACATCATTCCTCTACACCTTGCGTGATGAACTAAAGGTTAACCCCAACTTCATTGAGGAGAATAAGGCTGATTTGGCAGCCTCGTTGCAGAAGACCATCATTGACATACTCATGGACAAGTTTGGCAAGGCCATTAAGGACACTGGCATACGAACAATTGCTATCGGAGGCGGTGTGTCGGCCAACTCGGGCATGCGACAGGCGGTCAAGACCTATGCCGAGCGTCGCCGTCTGCGTGCGTTCATTCCCAAGCGTTTGTTTACTACCGACAATGCTGCCATGATTGCTGTGGCGGGCTATTTCAAGTTCAAGCGCAAAGAGTTCTGCGACATCACGGCACCGCCATTTGCCAGGGTTGTTATTTGATGGACATTGAGCAATAGGCTCCTTTCTTGAGGTCGTGACAAGGCAGTTGCAACTGTCGACAGGCTTCAAAGTGGCTCTTGTGCCGATCTTCGGGCAGGTCACCTGACAGGAGCACCAACTTGCAACTGCAGTGTTTCATGATATCCGATAGTTGGCCATGATATCGCTTGGTCACGATGAGCAGGTCGTAGTCGCCAAGGTCGCCTGTCTGCTCTAGCCATTTGTTTGTCATGTGTTTGCCAACAGCCAGGATGCGATGACCTTGAATCATGGCAAACTGGCCATGCACAGCCGACAGGTCGGTTTGCATGTTGTCAACAACCCATTTCAACGAGTCCACATTCAGGTGGGCCAGTAACCGACGGTGGGTTTGCTCGAACAATTCACGGTCGGGTGACGGGTCATCGGGCAGCCACGCATAGCCATGACCATTTTCATGCCACAAGATGGGTGTTGCATGGTAGTCGTTCAGCACCATCAGTCCGCTAGATGGGGTGGAAAACCTGAGCCACACCAGTTGACCAACCAACAGAACCATTGCAGCCAATGTGGCGACAAGCCACTTGCCATGCCGTTTTAATCCCCAGACAACCAGGAATCCCAGCACCATATAGAACAGGCACACAGTCAAGCCTGTGACAAACACTCCGCTGATGTGAGCTCCTGCTATGCTTGAGATGAAAGTTGACACGTGGTTCATGTAGCCATAGATGGCCTCGATGCACCAGTTCAGCAAATTCCACTCTAGCCCGATACTTGCCAGAAACATGAAGATGACTCCAAGCGTCATCAACACGGGCATCACGGGCAAAATCAGCACATTGGACAGCACCGACAACAGCGTGATGGAATTGAAATAGTAGGCGCTTAACATGATAGTTGCAGCCATTGCAATGAGTGATGTGCTCACCAGCGACCATAACCATTGCAACATGCGTTGCTTGCGGTCAATGCCAGGTGACACTATGCCTTGCAGACCAACGATTGCAGCGACGGTGATGTAACTCAGTTGAAAACCTGCCTGATAGATGGCTGTGGGCCAAATGCACAATGTGGTCAGGGCCGCCATGCACATGGCATTGAGCGCTACCGACTTGCGATAGAGCACTATGGCGGTCAACGTGAAGCCAATCATGATGGTGGCTCTGACCACCGATGGCGATAAACCTGTCAGCACAGCAAAGGCGAGCAGTGTGACCAGCGTGATGATCAGACGCAGTTTCTTGAGGCGCAAGTAGTCAAGAGGGAATAAGATAAACCAGATGAGGGTGGTTATCAGTCCGACATGAAGTCCACTCAAGGCAAGGATATGCGCAATGCCAGCCTGTGAGAAGCGATGACGCACGTTGTTATCAATCTGCCTACTGTTGCCCAACAACAAAGCAATCATTAAGTCCTGAGCTTGTGGAGACAATGATGTGCTCAAAACATGGCTGACCAGATAGCGGCGACATGACGAGGCCAGAGAGAGCAGGGTGGGGCGGTGGCCCAAGTGGTGAAGTTGACTCACGGGCAAGTGCTGACTATAGAGGATGCCTTGTTGCCAAAGGTGGTTCTGGCGGTCGAATTCATCGGGGTTCCCCAAGTTGGTCACGGGCGACATGCTGGCTCTAAAACCTATCACATCACCTTCATGCAGCGCATAGTTGCACCCTCGCGTGGAGAGAAGCATTCGGCGGGGTGGCACGTCGTGATCATTTAGGGCAAGAAGGCGTACTTGCAGTCGCATGCCAAAGTCGTATGTGTCAATGTGTTCGACTAGTGCACTGGCTGTGTGTCCATTGACTTGCTGTAGATCGAGGGGACGAGGACGGTATAATTCGAGCGACAGTGCGCCGGCAGCCAACGACATGAGGCTCAACGGCAGCCACCACCAGTGCCGCAAGCGATACTGTTGTAGCGGGTTGGTGGCCCAACGGGTCATGACAACCATCATGACTAGTCCCAGTCCCGCCATTGCGATGATGGGAATCGGTCCAGGGAGCCATGTGGCGAGAATGATGCCTAGGACGAAGGGCGCCAGAAGGCGCAAGGCAGGAACATGTGATAGAGAAAAAGAGTCCAAGGTCACGAAGTCCAGATTTCGAAACTGGCAAATGCCTGCAATAACAACATTTCCAGACCATTTTTGACTTTAGCCCCACACTCTTGTGCCCGACGCATAAATAATGTCTCATCGGGATTGTAGATGAGGTCGTAGGCCAAGTGCTTAGAACTTAACAGGCGGAAGGGAAAGTTGGGACATTCGTCAACCATAGGATACTTTCCTAGTGGGGTTGCCTGAACAATGAGTTTGTGGTCTGAGACCATCTGACGTGTGAGTTCGGCATATACTATGGTTTGGGCAGTCTTGTGGCGTGAAACCAGTTGCACCTCAAGTCCTAACTGCTGCAATGCATGGCGCACAGCCTTTGCAGCGCCACCCGTACCCAGAACCAACGCACTATCCATGCCCGGAACGAGCAGTGATTCCATGGTGCGACCAAAGCCCAGCGCATCACTGTTGTAGCCACGCAATTCCATCAACTCGCCTCTTTCGTTACGTTGAAATTTAATGACATTGACCGCACCAATGGCCCTTGCATTGTCGTCAAGCGAGTCAAGCAGCGGAATTACTTGCTCCTTGTAGGGGGCGGTGACATTGAGCCCATCCAAGCGAGGATATTGGGCTATGAGTTCTTTCAGTTGGCCGATGTCATCGATATCAAAGTTCATGTAGACGGCATCGATATCTTCTGATTCAAACTTATTGTTGAAATAGTCAATCGAGAACGAGTGATCGAGCGGATGACCAATAAGGCCATAAATCTTGGTGGTAGGTTTCATTTGAAAGAGAGTGCTTTGGTTACGAGACTGCAAATTTAGCGATTTTTGCCAAAAATATCGAATTCTGGCAAAACATTTCTGTCATTTGTGTCGTTTTTAGAATTTTTTGTGACCGAATTTTGCTAACAATGTATTAACTTTGCACCCAAATTTATGTCCAACGCATGTTGACAAGTTTTATTTTTGATGTGACATGAAATCGTTTTTCAATAAAAATGTTAAAATTGCCCTCACCATAATTGTGAGTTTGGCACTGCTCTACTGGGGAATTGAATTCCTAAAGGGAGTAAATCTGTTTAAGCCTGCTAATTTCTATTATGCCAAGTTTGACAAGGTTGACGGCCTGATCGATGCGGCACCCATTACGGTCAACGGCTTTCAGGTTGGACAAGTCAGGGAGATAAAGTATGACTATGAGACCAACAAAATCTCTGTGTTGATGAGCATGGAGCGTGACCTGAAGATTCCTGTAGGATCAAGTGTGTCAATCCAGTCTGGTCTGATCGGTTCAGCAGCAATGGTGTTGTCGTTGGGCGATAATACTGCCTGTTACAAGGTGGGCGACGTGATTCCCTCATATGTACCACAGGGATTAATGGACAAGGTCAAAACCGAGGTGCTGCCAGGTGTTGGAGGCTTGGTGCCTAAGGTGGATTCAATCATGACATCGGTCAATGGGCTAGTGGGAGATCCTGCACTGAATGCGGCTATTTCCCGACTGGATGGCATCACAGCCGAACTGTCACGCAGCAGTCAGCAACTGAATGTGCTGCTCTCGTCGCTCAATAAGTCGGTTCCTGGTGTGATGAGTAATGTGAATGGAATCACCACAAATCTCACAAGCACCACGGCCAACCTCAACGATTTTTCTGTCACACTTCGTGACATGCCACTGGATAGCACTATGGCACAGATTAATGCAACTATTGCCAATCTCAATGCGTTGTCCAAGCAGCTCAATAATCCTAATTCTAGCCTAGGCATGCTGCTCAACGACAGGCAGTTATATCAGAATGCTACTGAGGCGGTCGCTGCGCTCGACTCGCTATTGGTTGACGTCAAGAAGAATCCCAAGCGGTATATCAATGTGCACGTATTCTGAACGGGTATAACAGTAAGCAGAAAAACCTTGTTTAGACAAATTCTAAATAAGGTTTTTCTGCTTTTTTCTTTTATTGTGTTCAATGATTTTTTAAAAGACCTATTATATCAGTGATTTGCAATCATCCTACCCTAACTGATAGTGTTGCCTGTATCATCCCCAAGTGCCTGAAATTTAGCAATCTTTCAGCCAATCACACTGAATCAGAAGTGATCTTTTGCCTCTTTAGTTTAAAGTGCTGTTTTTCAATTACCTTACAATTTGTTTGAAAAAACAAAATTTTTCTAACACTTTTTTTCAACAAAATTTGACCTAATTTTGTACTACAATTTTCATCCCCTCTCTTGAGGGGGTTATTGACTGAACCATTATTTAATTAAATTAAGGTAGGCAATAGCATTATTCCTGCCGTAGCATCTATCGAAATGACCGACAATGTGACTCAACTATGGGACAAGTGCCTGAGCATCATCAGGGACAATATCCAGACCGAGCAGTTCAATGCTTGGTTTGAGCCCATTGTGCCTGTCAGTTTCAAGGATAACACTCTCACACTGCGAGTACCCACACAGTTCTATGTCGAGATGCTCGAAGAGAACTACTGCACTTTGCTGCTGCACACTTTCAACCGGGTATTTGGTCAGCGCATCAAGTTGACCTATGCCGTCAAGGTTGCCAAGGAGGTTGAGGTTACTATGGCCGAGAGTGGCGACAGTGCCAGACTCAAAACTGCGGCTAAGATTGTGCCACAGACGTTGAGCAATCCTTTCCAACAAGCTCCACTCGAGGATATTGACCCGCAACTCAACCCGCGTTACACCTTTGAGAACTATTGCTGCAGCACGAGCAACAAACTGGCCGTTACTGTTGGCATGGCCATAGCCGACCACCCCGAGGTCAAAACCTACAACCCGATGTTTATCTTCGGCTCGACCGGTGTGGGGAAGACGCATCTTATTCAGGCCATAGGCATTCGCATCAAGGAACAGAATCCGCGTGCGCGTGTACTTTATGTACCAGCAAGGGTCTTTGAGAGCCAGTACACATCGGCTGTACCCAAAGGGAAAGTCAACGACTTCATCAATTTCTATCAAAGCATTGATGTGTTGCTCATTGATGATATCCACGAACTCGCAGGAAAGACAGGCACACAGAATACTTTCTTCCACATTTTTAACCATTTGCATCAGCATGGCAAGCAGTTGATCATGACCAGTGATCGCCGGCCCATCGATATGGATGGTATGGTGCCACGACTCATATCGCGCTTCAAGTGGGGCATGACGGTCGAACTTGATAAGCCCGACTATGACCTTCGTCGTGAGGTGCTCGTGCGTCGTGCCGCTCAGGATGGACTGATCTTGACCGATGATGTGCTTGACTTTATTGCCACACAGGTTACTGAGAGTGTCCGTGACTTGGAAGGTGTTGTCGTCTCGTTGCTGGCTCATGCAACGATGATGAACCAAGACATCACACTGGAGTTGGCACAGTCGGTGGCAAGCAACACCGTTCATGTAACACGCCATCAACTCACCTTTGAGATGATTGCCGAGACTGTTGCCAGTTTCTACAACCTGGACACAGACCTACTGTTTGGTAAGTCAAGGAAACGAGAAATCAGTGATGCACGCCAAGTGCTCATGTATTTTGCCAAAGGCAAGACGCAACTATCCTCTACCAACATAGGACTCAGGCTGGCACGCAACCATGCGACAGTATTGCATGCCTGCAAGCAAGTGGAGCAGCGTATGGGCATCGAGCGAAAATTCCGTGAAGAAGTTGAGACTATCGAAAAGATGCTTAAGACGCTCTGAATATATTTCATCAACACAACCATTATCTGACATGACAATAGGCATTATAGTGGCCATGCGCAAGGAACTGGATTTGCTCCTGCATTTGCTCAGCAACACAAGCGAGACCGTCATTGACGGTTTCACTTTTTTCCAAGGGACAATCGGCAAGAATCCAGTTGTGGCGATGCAATGTGGCATCGGCAAAGTCAATGCTGCCATGGGTGCACTCACGCTCATTAACAACTTTGCTCCACAACGCGTGATCAATACCGGTGTGGCTGGTGGAGCCGACAAGAGCGTCAGTGTCATGGACATCGTGGCAGCACGTCAAGTTTCCTATCACGACGTGTGGTGTGGGCCTGAGAGTCCCTGGGGACAGGTGCAAGGTTTGCCCTTGCACTACGATGCTTCTCCCGATTTGCTCGCTATGGTTCCCAACCGCAATGATATCAAGGTGGGACTTACGTGCTCGGGAGACCAGTTTATTGACTCAATGGAAAAGGTGCAGTCCATAAAAGCAAAATTCCCTGAGGCACTGGCAGTGGATATGGAGAGTGCTGCAATTGCACAAGTGTGCTATGTGCGCAAGGTGGGATTCATGAGCCTAAGGGTAATCAGCGACTCCCCAGGTGCAAGCAAGGACAACACTCAGCAATATCTTGACTTCTGGAGCGAAGCCCCGCAACACACCTTCGAGGTGCTGAAGCAAATGATTCAGCAGATTAATCCTGAGTAGGGATTGTGCTTATGATTATTGATTAAAGGCTCCTCTTTCATGAACGAAAGGGGAGCCTTTTTTGTGTCACGTTGTTTTGTCAACTGAATATCTGATAGACTGCTGCACTCACTAGCCAGGCAACAGCTGTTGTGTAGAGTGCTGCAATGAGGCCCCACTTCCATGAGTTTGTCTCATTCTTGATGGCAACAATGGTTGCCACACATGGGAAGTAGAGCAAAATGAATAACAAATAGCAGAATGCGGTGAGTGGGGTGATGCCATCTTGAGTCATCTGTTGCCTCAAGCGGGTGTATTTCTTGCTGTCATCGCTAAACGAGTCGTCATCGCCGAACGAGTCATCGTCGGTATAGAGCACACCCATGGTCGAAGCGACAATCTCCTTGGCACCGACACCGGCTATGAGCGATACATCCAGTTTCCAATTGAAACCTTGCGGGGTAAATACAGGTTCGATGGCTTTGCCCATACGACCGATGTAACTCTGCTCTTGTTGTTGCTGACGAGAAAGCGAGTCGTCGTGGGGGAAGTATTCCAGCGCCCACACGATGATGCTTGCCACCAGGATGATGCCTCCCATCTTCTTCAGATACTCTTTGCCCTTGTCCCATGTGTGGCGACCGATAGCTTTGCCGGTGGGCCAGCGGTAGGGTGGAAGTTCCATGACAAATGGTGTGTCGTCTCCCTTAACCACATGACGAGAGAATAATTTGCTCATCAGCACAGCCATCAAAATGCCAATAGCATAGATACCAATCATGATCCAGGCTCGCCACTGTGCGGCAAAGAATGTGCCAACGATCATGATGTAGATGGGCAATCGGGCAGAGCAACTCATGAATGGCAGAATCATCATTGTGATGAGTCTTGAACGTCGGCTCTCGATGGTGCGGGTTGCCATCACGGCAGGTACGTTGCAACCAAAGCCCATGATGAGGGGTATGAATGATTTACCATGCAGTCCCATCTTGTGCATGAGTTTGTCCATGATAAATGCAGCACGAGACATGTACCCCGAGTCCTCCATCAGCGAGATGAAGAAATATAGGATAAGGATTTGGGGCAGGAAAACAATCACCGATCCCACGCCGCCAATCACGCCGTCGACAAGCATTGAGCGAAGTGGTCCATCGGGCATCAGTGTTGACACTTTGTCACCCAGCCACTCAACTCCAGCCTCCAACCAGTCCATGGGGTATTGGCCCAGTGTGAAGGTGACATAGAACATCACAAATATGATGAGGAAAAAGATGGGAAATCCCAGATATTTGTTTGACAAGATGTTGTCCAGTCGGTGTGTTAACCGATAGGTATCTTTTTCGTTACCGACAGCATAGCCTGCTTCGGTGAGCGCACCACGGACAAATGCATATTTCGCATCCATGATGGCTGTTTCCGAGTCGGTGTGTGTGTCACGTTCGATCTGTACTGCAGCACGGTCTCGAGCAGCGATGATGGCCTTGTGCTGTGAGTCGTCGGCAATGACTTCCTCGGTGTGCGTGTCATGTTCTAGCAACTTGATGGCCAGATAGCGTGTTGAGAAAGTTGCACGTAGGTGTGACGAGGCTTTGATGGGTTCCTGTACGGTTGTGATAGCCTGTTCGACATACTTTCCGTGATTGACGTGGATGTGTCGAAAGTAGTTTTTCACAGGACGGTCACCATCGGCAAAGTCCTCAATGTGGTCGTGGGACAAATGCTGGTCGGCCTCATGCTCATGCCATTCCTTGATTTCGCGGGCTACGTCAGGGTTAATGTTGCCTTTTTCATCTATGTAGTCGGCACCTTCATACATGTTGATAATGACATGAAACAGCAGTTCGATATTACGCCCTGTCTTGAACGATGTTGGGATCATTGGCACGCCAAATAGGGTGCTCAGTGTGTCGATGTCCAGTTGGTCGCCACGACGCTCTGTCTCATCATACATGTTCAACGCACAGACCATGCGCAGGTTCATGTCAAGCAGTTGTGTCGTCAGATACAGGTTGCGTTCAAGGTTGCTCGAGTCTATTACGTTTATGACAATATCAGGTCGTTGCTTGAGTAGGTGCTCACGCACATATAGCTCTTCAGGGCTATAGCACGATAGGGAATAAGTGCCAGGTAGGTCGGTGAGGTTGAATTCATAGCCTTCAAAGGTGGCATGGGCCACACTGGCATCGACAGTGACACCCGAGTAGTTGCCCACTCGTGCGTGTGCCCCGCTGGCATGATTGAACAGTGATGTCTTGCCGCAATTCGGGTTGCCAATCAAGGCAACATTAATGGTGCGTCGCTGCCTACGAGCCTTGGCTTGTAGTTCATCATCACTTAAGTGTATGGTTTCGGATATGACTGTATCGTTGCCAACAGTAGTGCCCGATTGGCTCTCGTCTTCACCAACAACCTCAATCAGTTCGGCCTCATCGTGACGCAATGACACTTCATATCCCATTACTCTATATTTCACGGGGTCTTGTAGGGGTGCATTGAGCAACACCTCGATAGTCTTGCCCTTGATGAATCCCATCTCAATGATGCGCTTGCGGAAGCCGCCGTGACCCAGCACCTTCACTATGACACCACGTTCGCCCGTTTTCAGTTCTGATAACTTCATTTCTATTGATTAGTTTGCATTGGCTCATGGTAAAATGCATTTAACTATTAGCCAGATTGCATTATATTCCAAATTGCAAAGTTACATGACTTAAATTAGGTGAGCAATCACCAAAATTAAGGAAATAGTGAGCGACTTCTCCCCAATAATGGGGATAAACCATCTTGATGTTGATTAAAAGAATAAATGAACCAGTAGCATTGGTTTGCTTTCATAATGAGAGATAGAGCGTAAAAAAACTCGCTGCCATCTTGATTGAGGCAGCGAGTTAATTGATAATGTGTGACGATTAATCCTCGTCCTGCTTCGACTCCTCGTATTCCTTGAGAAGTTGTGACTGAACATCGGCGGGAACGAGTTCGTAGCTGGCGAACTTCATGTTGAATGAAGCACGGCCACCAGTGATTGAACTCAGCGCGGTCGAGTAGCTAGCCATTTCCTTCAGAGGTATCTTGGCCTTGATCTTCTCCAGACCGTTCATGCTCGACATGTCCATCATGATGCCGCGACGACCCTGCAGGTCGCTCTGTACACCACCCATGCTGTCGCTAGGAAGCAAGATCTCGACATCATAGACAGGCTCGAGAACCTTGGGGTTAGCATTGCGGAATGCGTCACTAAATGCGTGGCGAGCGGCCAAGCGGAACGAAATCTCGTTCGAATCGACCGGGTGCATCTTACCATCATAGATGCAGACGCGGACATCACGAGCATACGAACCGGTCAATGGGCCTTGTTCCATGCGGTCCATGATACCCTTGACAATGGCGGGGATGAAGCGTGCATCGATAGCACCACCCACGATACAGTTGTAGATGACCAGCATACCGCCCCATTCCAGAGGAATTTCCTGCTTGTCACGAATGCTCATCTTGTACTCCTGGTTGCCGAACTTGTAGGTGTCAGGTTCGGGATCGCCCTCACGATAGGGCTCAACAATCAGGTGAACCTCACCGAACTGACCCGAACCACCCGACTGCTTCTTGTGACGATAGTCGGCACGTGCGGCCTTGGTGATAGTCTCGCGATAAGGAATCTTGGGCTCTTGATACTCAATCATCACCTTATCGTTGTTCTCAACGCGCCACTTGAGGGTGCGCAGGTGGAATTCGCCCTGGCCGCTGACGATAGTTTGCTTGAGCTCCTTGCTCTGCTCGATGAGCAGGGTAGGATCTTCCTCGTGCATGCGGTTGAGGATAGCACCCAATTTCTCGATCTCACTCTCGTTCTGCGGACGGATGGCACGCTGGAACTTGGGAGCGGGATACTCGATGAAGTCGAAGATGCTCTCAAGGCCCTTCTCATTCAGTGTATTGCCACGACGAACATCTTTCAGTTTCACGGTAGCACCCAGGTCGCCTGCCGACATCTCATCGACGGCTGTCTTGGTCAGACCGCACACGACGTTCAACTGAGCCACGCGCTCCTTCGAGCCACGGTTCATGTTGTTCAAGTCGGTACCAGCCTTGATTGTACCCGACATCACCTTGAAATAACTCACCTCACCAATGTGGGGCTCGACGGTGGTCTTGAAGAAGAACAGGCTCACAGGGCCGTTGGGGTCGAGAGCGACCTCGTTGCCCTCGGTGTCGGTTTGTGACGGCATGTCCTGCGGAGCGGGAACGACATTGCCCAGAATCTCGAGCATACGGTCGATACCCATCTCTTTCTCGCCGCTGCAGCACATCACAGGAATAATGCTGCAATCGATCAGACCCTTGCGGATACCGTCGATCATCTCTTCCTCGCTCAGTTCGCCAGTCTCAAAGAACTTGTCCATCAGTGCCTCGTCATTCTCGGCTGCCATCTCAACAAGTTCGCTCTTGAGTTCCTCAGCACGGTCGGCTACCGATGCGTCGATGTCGGTGATAGTAGCCTTGCCACCATCGGGGCCATAGTTGAGTTGCTTCATGAGCAACAAGTCAACGATGCTCTTGAAACCAGGACCACTGCTGACGGGGAACTGGATGGGCACAACCTTGTTACCGAAGGTCTCCTTCAGGTTGTTGAGCACGTTGTCAAAGTCGCTCTTCTCGGCTTCCATCTTGTTGATGGCCATGAGCAGAGGCTTGTGGTTGCTTTCGACAATGCGGTACTGATTCTGTGTGCCAACCTCAACACCATACTGGCCGTCGATGAGCATGAGCGAAGCCTCGGTGACGTTGAGTGCTGTCACCACATTGCCCACAAAGTCATCACTGCCGGGGCAGTCGATGAAGTTAATCTTCTTGCCGTTGTTCTCGGCATAGAACAGGGTTGAGAACACTGAGTAACCATACTCTTTCTCTACGGGGAAGTAGTCACACACCGTGTTACCGGCATCGACACTGCCCCTGCGATTGATGGTGCCACATCCGTGGAGGATTGCCTCGGCCATCGAAGTCTTGCCCGACCCCTTGCCGCCAAGCAAAGCGATGTTGCGAATTTCGTTCGTCTTGTAAGCTTTCATTTATTTGAGTTTGTTAGAAAAATTATTTGTTCATGTGAGGATGAAATGAGCACAAGGATGGCTTTTTCCATTTCAAGCCACAAAATTACTAATAACTTGTGAAAAATAAGGCTATTTTCTCTCAAAAAATGCTTGTGTTTAATTTTTAATAACTAATTTTGCCATCCAAACGTTATTTCCTAGACATTTATGGCAGGTGTTTATGTCCACATACCCTTTTGCAAGCAACGTTGCACCTATTGTAATTTTTATTCAACTACTAGCCTTGGCCAGCGTGAATCCTATGTCGATATGCTCATCAGTGAGGCTCGCAATCGTCGCGACGAAATCAAGCAGAGTTTCAAGACTGTCTATATCGGTGGAGGCACGCCGTCACAACTCGGTATATCCCTCATGAAGAAGCTTGTCGATGGGCTGCACAAATCGTTATCATTGTCTGATATTGAAGAGTTCACGGTAGAGGTTAACCCCGATGATGTCACACCACAACTAGCTAACGTTTTATTTGAAATTGGAGTCAATAGGGTTAGTATGGGAGTGCAAAGCCTAGTGAATGACGAGTTGAAATTTATATGTCGCCGTCATGATGCGCAAGGGGCCATCAATGCTGTTGACATCTTGCGGCAAGCAGGGTTAGATAATATTAGTCTTGATCTTATTTATGGTATTCCAGGACAAACCATGAGCTCTTGGTTGCATTCGGTCAATGGTATTATCGACCTACGACCACAACACGTCTCGGCTTACAATTTGAGTTTTGAGGAGGGAACTCCACTGTGGCAAATGCTCAAACGAGGTGAAATCTCAGAGGTTGATGATGATACCTGTGTTGCTATGTATCAGTTGCTTACTGCAAAGCTCAAGGAGGCGGGATATGAGCACTACGAGATTTCTAACTTTGCATTGCCTGGTTTTCACTCACGTCACAATTCGGCCTATTGGGATGGAACACCCTATTTGGGACTGGGTGCTGCGGCTCATAGTTTTGACGGCCAAGTGCGTCGGCGTAACATTTCAGACCTGTGCGGCTATATCTATCACATTGTCGATCAAGATGTCGCTTATCAGGAAGAGCAGCTAACTGCGGATGAGCAGTATGACGAGATGGTGATGCTGTCGTTGCGCACAGCGCGTGGCCTGGACACAGCAGTCATCCACGATCGGTTTGGTCAAGCGGCCTACGACTATCTCATGCGCCAAGCGCGCCCGCACATTGACGCTGGCCGACTCAATGCTGATGAAGGACTATTGCGGCTAACACCCGATGCCGTCATGATTAGCGACACGATCATTAGTGATTTATTTGTCTGATGATATATGAATTTACTAGAAGCAATTCTATCAATACATTGACCTGGGCATCGCAAAGTATCACTTTGAGGTTGCAGCAGGGCTAGATAATTTTACTTGGATATGATGAAAAGATTCTTATTTGCTATGATGTTCTGCATGTCATTACTCGTTAGGGGCGAGAACTTCTGGCTTGGGGCAGACATCAGCGGCACGACTCAACTCGAGGCACATGGTGTGCAATTGTACAATGCTCAGGGCGAACCGCGCGAAAATACCGAACTCATGCGTGAACTGGGGCTAAATGCTGTGCGACTGCGGGTATGGGTCAATCCTAAAGATGGTTTCTGCAGTCCAGTTGATGTGCTAGTCATGGCCTTGCGGGCACAGCGACTGGGCATGGCTGTGATGATTGACTTTCATTATAGTGACTGGTGGGCTGACCCTAGCAAGCAGAATATACCCGAAGCCTGGAAGCATCTTGACTATGATCAGATGAAAAAAGCACTGGCTGTTCACACATGGCGCACGTTGCAGTTGCTCAAGAGTGGTGGTGTTGATGTACGTTGGGTTCAGGTCGGCAATGAGACCACGCATGGTTTTCTGTGGGACATGGGTCGAGCCGAGACCAATATGGCACAATATGCGGGATTGACTCAGGCCGGTTACGATGCAGTAAAGCAGTTATATCCTGATGCGCAGGTTATTGTCCATCTGGACGGCGGCTGCGATCCCAATCGTTATCACTTTATCTTCGATGGTTTGTGGAAATATGGTGCCAAGTGGGACATGATTGGGCTTAGTGTCTATCCCTATTGGGATCAGGATGCGGGGCTTGAGCAAGACGATGCCGGGACTCTGCGAGACTGTATCGCCAACATCAACGCCCTCTATGACCGCTATGGTACACCGACAATGATCGTCGAGACTGGCTATGAGGTGAAACGTCCTGAAGATGGCAGGGCATTCATGCAGCAACTAATCGAAGCCGCTCGGAATCGCACAAATGGTCACTGTCACGGTGTGTTTTACTGGGCGCCTGAACTTGAAGGACATTACCCCCTGGGAGCCTTTCAGAACCATCGACCCACTGTTATCATGGATGCCTTCCGTTCTCATTAAAAATTACCCCGTGACCGATATGAGACCTCAAAGTGTTTGACACAACAAACTCTTGAGGTGCAGTTCAATATCAGTCACGGGGTAAGTTATCAGTAGTCAGCTACGACTTATCCCAGACGCTTGAGGCGCACAGTGAAGTGGCGCATCAGCGGGGCTTCCCACTCGATGGCGACACCGCGGGTGATCTCATTGCGGCGGTCGTAGACGTTCTTGAGTGCGGCAGCAATCACATCCATGTGGTTGTCGGTGTAGACACGGCGGGCGATGCACAGACGCAGCAGATCGAGGCCGCCGAAGCGGTTCTCGCGGGTGACGGGGTCGCGGTCGGCCAGTATATAGCCAATCTCACAACCGCGGATGCCTGCCTCAAGATAGAGTTCGCAAGTCAGTGTCTGAGCAGGGAACTCCTCCTTGGGTACATTGCACAGTACCCTGTCGGCATCGATAAACAGTGCATGGCCACCAACGGGGCGCTGATAAGGAATGCCATATTCGTCAAGTTTCTTGGCCAAATATTGAACCTGGTGAATGCGGGTTTCGAGCATGTCAAATTCAGTGTTCTCGTCTAGACCGACAGCCAGTGCATTCAGGTCACGACCGTTCATACCACCGTAGGTGATGAAGCCCTCGAACGGAATGCAGAACAACTTGGCACCCTCATACCACTCCTCGTTGTTAGTGGCAATGAAACCGCCCATGTTCACCACACCGTCCTTCTTGGCCGACATGGTCATGCAATCAACGTAAGAGTACATCTCACGGGCAATCTCCTTGATAGTCTTGTCGGCATAGCCTTCCTCACGAGTTTTGATGAAGTAAGAGTTTTCGGCAAAACGAGCCGAGTCCATCACGACGGGTACACCATACTTGTGGCACAATTCACAAGTCTCGCGGATGTTCTTCATCGACACGGGCTGACCACCAACAGTGTTGTTAGTCACAGTCAGTACCATGAAGGGTACGTTGCCCTTGTTTTCGCTGAGCACCTTCTCGAGTTTCTCAAGCGAGACATTACCCTTAAATGGGATTTCGAGTTGAGTGTCCTTGGCCTCATCGATGGTCACGTCGATAGCTTTAGCCTTGCGACTTTCAATGTGCCCCTTTGTGGTGTCAAAGTGGGCGTTACCAGGAACGACATTGCCCTCTTTAACCAAGTATGAGAACAATACGTTCTCGGCGGCACGGCCTTGATGAGTGGGGATAACATACTTGAATCCAAAGATTCGTTGCACCACCGACTGGAATTTGTAGAACGAGGTGGCACCGGCATAACTCTCGTCACCGAGCATCATCTCGGCCCACTGACGGTCGCTCATCGCACCCGTGCCCGAGTCGGTCAGGCAGTCGATATAAACTTGCTCAGCCTTGAGCATGAACACATTGTAATGGGCTTCTTTAAGCCACTGCTCTCTTTCCTCACGCGTACTCTTGCGCAGAGGCTCGATCATCTTGATTTTCCAAGATTCGGCAAAAGGTAGTTCCATAAATTTTCTACTCTCTATTAGTTCTTGTTGAGGTTAGTAAATAATGTGCAAATATACAAAAAAATGCAACGGCACAAATGAGCCGTTGCACTTTTTAACTAAAACTTAACACTATTGCAACTCTTTATGGCCATCTGAGTAGATGATAATGCCCCGGCTTTCGGAAGTTGCACATCGGCCATCCAGGGTATAAGCTGACGAAACCGCAGATTCGGCATCGGCTTGAACTTGACTAATCTCTGACAACTGGTTAAACTCCTGGCGTGCTTGAGTGATCAAATCACGGAAAGCGTGGTCAGAGGCCAGGCTTGTAAATACCATGCCTCCCAATAATTGTCCCGCATCGACATCACTCTGCCAATTGGTACCAGCGATGACCCGACTCTGGCCATACTCGCGACCGCGGTTCAAGATGTCGTTTTGCTTGGTGGGGCATACATCCATCAGCACTAGCGCTGAGATCCAACCAACAGTGGCGTGGCACGATGGGTAACTGCTTTCGCTAATAGATTGAGTCCCAGGCATAGCTTGCTCTCTGAGCCTGAGATAAGGCGGAGTGCGATGGTTCTCGTTTTGCAACAGCAAGCAATTATCGCGGGCTTGGGTGATGGCTGTTTCCACCAAACGATAAATGTTGGGAGTAGATGAAGCACTGATGTTCATGCCCAAGAGGGGGTAAAATGCTTTGCTGATTCCTGCCACTGTCATGTCGGCATCATTTTGGGCCTGAATGCCACGGTTGCCACTGCGCAGTGACTTGTTCTTGTAGAAGGCCGTCACATCGTTGGCAAATGCAGCACCAGCACTATCGGGCATCTCTGGCAAAAAGTAAACCATAGGGTGCAACTGGTCTAAGGCTGTAGGGCGGGTGTTCTGGGTGACGCTATCATACTTGGCTTGAACGAGGTCAAGCAAGGCCAGAAACTCTTCATTGGCATGAAGTCGAGCAAAGGTAGCAGAGGTCATCAAGCGGGCTGCATCTACATCGCTTTGCCAATGTGCTCCAATGATGAGGCGGCTTTGACCGTATTCATAGCCGCTGTCATACAGGTCGTCTTGGAGCTTGGGATTAATCTCACTTAACAACAATGCTCCTGCCCATCCCAGCATGGCATGTGCCGAAGGATATGAACCTTGAAGGCGTAATGATGCGGGAGATTCGTTGCTGAACAATGGTTCGTTAAAACGATCAAACGGACGTCGCCGATTATAATAGGTTTTTGCAGCGCCACATGGTAATGCAATGTAATCCAGCGAATTGACGAACCATTTGCGGATGGTGGGATAATCGACACTGGCAGGAGGCAAGCCAAAGATATCCTGCATGCGTTGAGAAATGGCATTACCGCCATAACTGACATCGGTCAATGCCTGTTGCCCACGCTCAGTTTCGCGCAAGGATTTATGGTACATATATTGATGCACATCGTAGGCAAATGCCATACTCAGCGAGTCGGGTGGGGGAGGTAGATATTTTACCGCAACTGGATATGGAGTATCGGTGAATTCGGCCTTGGCCTGGCCATGGAGCACTATGCCAGCGAGGCCGAAGAAACACAATAAAATAAATGTTGTCTTTTTCATTGCAAATTGATTATTCAGATTTCGGTTTTTCCAAGCATTATATTAAGCAAGATGTTGAGATCGGTGATGTCAATCATGCCGTTTTGATCTAGGTCACAATACTCTAAGTCGGCAGGAGTTCTACCTAACATTATGTTAATCAGTGAGTTGATATCCTGGATGTCGATTGAACCATCAATGTTGATGTCACCGAATTCTGGACGTTCTTGTATATGTTCAAAACGATTCCACTCTTCAGCCGACAAGAAACTGGACAGGCTGCCGATGTGAACATTGACCGAACAACTACTATATAATGTGGTGTCGCTCGACATTATTCCTGAACACTCGGGCGGCATGGCATTCAGCACCGTGAGGGTTTTGAGGGGAGTACGGTCAAATACATAGTCACCAAGATGACTCACAGATCGAGCCAATGTCAGTTGTGTGAGTTGGTCGCACTCGGCAAAAGCATACTCCTCAACATCGGTCAGCTCATTATGTATCGTCACATGTTCCAAATTCAGGCAATGAAAAAAAGCGTATGCACCGATGCGTTGCAGTCCACGACCCAAATCGACTTCACGAAGTGACTGACAGTTGCAGAAAGCCTCTACGCCGATGCTCATTGCGCAGTCTGGCAGACTGACACGCTCGACTGTAGCATTGTCGATAAACGGCTTGCTGAACTCGTCACCTATATATAATATAGGATAGATGTTCCCGTCATATTCAACACTTGAAGGAATTGTTACATTCGTTTCAGTGCCAGTATATTGCATCAGAGTAGCTGACAACTGGTGC
>Ga0310695_10005949_pt1 | contig 20712 bp, 16 predicted proteins | sample RumenRJG_04DNA_FD_203882 | JGI IMG/M metagenome (GOLD analysis project Ga0310695, IMG submission 203882) | Bovine rumen microbial communities from Lethbridge, Alberta, Canada - RJG_04 (v2) (version 2) | ecosystem: Host-associated > Mammals > Digestive system > Stomach > Rumen | place: Canada...
GGCAGCCTCGATGCCTAAGTGCGTAGTGCGGATGGCGATGTTGTTGCGGAGGGCAGAGTCCTTGAGCTGAGAAAGGGTTAGGAGACCCTCGTCCGAAAGACCCTCCCCCGCCCCCTCCCTGTGAGGGAGGGGAGTAGTTACTAATGTACAGATAAAAAATAATGTCAAACTAAAATACCCCCCAAGCTAATCGCTCCCCTCCTTCGCAGGGAGGGGGCAGGGGGAGAGTCTTATTTATGATGAAGAACAAGAAACTGTGGATTGCCGTGGGCGTTGTCGCCGTGGCAGTCGTCGCTTATCTCCTGCTGTCGGGCGGCAAGAAGGAAGAGAAGGTAGAGTTTGAGACCGCCAAGGTAGAACAGGGCAATATCCAAACCTCGATTACTGCCACGGGCACCATCGAGCCGGTGACGTCGGTCACGGTGGGTACGCAGGTGTCGGGCATCGTCTCTAAGCTCTATGTAGACTACAACTCTGTCGTCAAGAAGGGGCAGGTCATTGCCGAACTCGACAAGACCAACCTCATCAGCGAGCTGAACACGGCCAAGGCCAACCTCTCGTCGGCACAGAGCACGGCCACCTACGAGCTGTCTAATTATAATAGGTACAAGACGCTCTACGACAAGGGGCTTGTCTCGGCCGACGAATATGAGAGTGCCCTGCTGTCGTACCGCAAGGCCAAGGAGCAGGTGGTGACGGCTACGCAGAGCGTGCAGAAGGCACAGACGAACTTAGGCTATGCCACCATCACCAGTCCTATCGACGGCGTCGTGCTGTCGAAGTCGGTGGAGGAGGGACAGACCGTGGCCGCCTCGTTCAACACGCCAGAGCTGTTCACCATTGCCCGGGACCTGACCGACATGCGCGTCATTGCCGACATCGACGAGGCCGACATCGGTGGCGTGAAGGAAGGGCAGCGCGTGTCGTTCACCGTCGATGCCTTCCCCGACGACAAGTTTGAAGGACAGGTAACACAGGTGCGCCAGCAGGCAACGACGGAGAGCAACGTCGTCACCTACGAGGTGGTAATCTCTGCTCCGAACAACGACCTGAAGCTGAAGCCCGGTCTGACGGCCAACGTCACCATCTTCACGCTTGAGAAGAACGGCGTGCTCGTCGCTCCCGCCAAGGCGCTGCGCTTCATGCCCAACGAGGCCCTGCTGCAGAAGGAAGAAACCATCGAAGACGTTGAGGCTCCCCAGAAGTTGTGGACGAAGGAGGGCAATGTGTTCAAGGCTCACAAGGTGGAAACGGGGACGACGAACGGTATGCTGACCGAAATCGTCAGCGGAATCAGTGCTGGCACCGAGGTACTGGTAGACTTCTCCATCTCCGGTGGCGAGGAGGTGCAGGGACAGCAGGCCCAGAATCCCTTCATGCCGCGTCCAAGGAACAACAGGCAGCAGCAAAAGAAATAGAAAACAGACCCACCCCCGACCCCTCCCTGTAGGGAGGGGAGTAATTACTTGATAGGGGAGGATTGCTATAATGGGAGTTGATAGTGTTAAAAGATGAGATACAAGACTGCATCGCCGGATAGATATGAGTTGCTGAAAGCGTTTGCACGAGAGAATCGGAAAAATGCGACACTGGCTGAGAATGTGCTTTGGGAGTATCTTCGGAACGGAGAGTTGGGAGAGAAGTTCTTACGGCAGCATATCATTGGCGATTACATTGTGGATTTCGTATCCCGTCATGATGGACTTGTCATAGAGGTGGACGGTGGCTACCATTCAGAACCTCGACAGCAAGAAGAAGATAAGCTGCGGGAAGAAGTATTAGAGCAAATGGGCTACCATGTCATTCGCTTCACTAATGAAGAGGTGCTTTGCGATATAGAAAATGTACTAAACCAAATAGAGAACCATATTAATAGCGAATAAATCAAAACAACAATAATGGATAATAAATCTGACAACAAGGTAACCACTCCCCTCCCTCACAGGGAGGGGTCAGGGGGTGGGTCTGAAGAGCCTCGCATTGTCATCGAACTGCAGAACGTGAAGCGCTACTTCCAGGTCGGCTCCGAGACGGTGAAGGCGCTGCGCGGTGTGTCGTTCAAGATTTACGAGGGCGAGTTCGTCACCATCCAGGGCACGTCGGGTAGCGGCAAGTCGACACTGCTCAACCAGCTCGGCTGTCTCGACACCCCAACCTCGGGCGAGTATTTCCTCGACGGCATTTCCGTCCGTACGATGTCGAAGTCGCAGCGCGCCCACCTCAGGAATCAGAAGATAGGCTTCGTCTTCCAGAACTATAACCTGCTGGCGAAGACCACCGCCGTGGAGAACGTCGAACTGCCGCTGATGTACAATTCGAAATATAACGCTCAGCAGCGTCGCGAGGCTGCCGTCAAGGCGTTGCAGGCCGTGGGGCTGGGCGACCGTCTGGAGCATAAGTCGAACCAGATGTCGGGTGGACAGATGCAGCGTGTGGCCATCGCCCGCGCACTGGTCAACAATCCCGCCGTACTGCTGGCCGACGAGGCTACTGGTAACCTCGACACCCGTACGTCGTTCGAGATGCTCGTACTCTTCCAGGAGTTGCACCGTCAGGGTCACACGATTATCTTCGTGACCCACAACCCGGAGATTGCCGAGTATTCCTCGCGCAACATCAACCTGCGCGACGGCAAGATTCGTGAGGACACCATCAATACGAACATCAAGTCGGCTGCCGAGGCTCTGGCCGCACTGCCGATACCACAAGACGATTAAAGCCCACCCCCAACCCCTCCCCAAGGGAGGGGGGCTTAAAGTGACTGGGGTGTGGAAAACGTCTCGCTATTTAATAAAAGAGTATAAACAAAATATGGAATAATCCCCCACAAATGTAACCAAGCGCCCCTCCCTTGGGGAGGGGTTGGGGGTGGGCTTATGAATATACTAAATCTATTTAAAGTGAGCCTCCGGGCTGTGGCCAACAACAAGATGCGGTCGTTCCTTTCGATGCTGGGTATCATCATCGGTGTGGCCGCCGTCATTATCATGATGTCTATCGGACAAGGCTCTAAAGAGAGCATCCGGCAGGAACTGTCGACGATGGGTACCAACCTGCTGACCATCCGCCCCGGTGCCGACATGCGTGGCGGCGTGCGTCAGGACCCGTCGGCCATGCAGACGCTGAAGATGGCCGACTACGAGCGTATCCTGCGCGAGAAGCGGTTTGTGACGAAAGTATCGCCAGAGGTGACAGCCTCGGGACAGGTCATCTATGGCAACAATAACACCACGACCTCGCTCTATGGCGAATCGACAGACTATCTCGACATCAAGCAGTGGAACGTCGAGGAGGGCGAGTGCTTCACCGACGAGGACATCAAGAAAGCCGCCAAGGTCGTTGTCGTCGGCACCACCATCGTCAAGGAGCTGTTTGGCAATGTCGACCCTATCGGCAAGACCATCCGTTTCAAGTCTATTCCCATGCGCATCGTCGGTGTGCTGAAGTCTAAGGGCTACAATTCGTGGGGCATGGACCAGGACAACGTCATGATAGCCCCCTACACGACGGTCATGAAGCGCATTGCCGCCCAGACGTGGTTCTCGAGCATCGTCTGCTCCGCCGTCACTGAGGAACTGAGCGACGCGGCCATCGAGGAACTGACGCAGATACTTCGTAATAACCATAAGCTGAAGGAAGATGCCGTCGACGACTTCACCATCCGCTCGCAGGCAGAGATGATGGAGACAATGTCGTCGACGATGGACACCGTGACGCTGATTCTCGTCGTGGCCGCCGCCTTCTCGCTGCTCGTCGCCGGTATCGGCATTATGAACATCATGCTCGTCTCCGTCACCGAGCGCACCAAGGAGATTGGTCTGCGCATGGCCGTCGGCGCCACCGGCCCCGTCATCTCGTTGCAGTTCCTGATAGAGTCGGTACTCATATCGGTCACGGGCGGACTGATAGGCATCCTCGTCGGTGGCGGCGTCAGCAGTCTGCTGCCCCTGATGGGAATGCCGTCGAGCGTTCCTGCATGGTCGGTCTACGTGTCGTTCCTCGTCTGCGTGTTCATCGGCGTCCTCTTCGGCTATATTCCCGCCCAGAAGGCCGCCAATATGGATCCTATCGAGGCCATCCGTCACGAATAGCACTATTCGTGGCTCCAACGACTTTATTTTCTTTTTTATAAAAAAGTTCAGGGAAATGCGAGATATTTCCCTGAATTTGTCGTATAACTATTAGAAGTGAGACAAGAAGCAACTTCTCTGACAGAGACAGCGATCGTGGAGACCGATGGAAACAGAGACCGTCACCTATATCGTCCCTGAGGGCGAGCCTTTCGCCATGTGGGGTGCCAACTGGAGTGGAAAGGTGCAACCCTTCAACATCAAAGAACTACGCGACAACCAGAAACTTTTTGAATACCATCCTCGAGAGGTTGTGAGATAGAATTGGTTAATATTTATATACCCGGGAGTTGTATGGGGCGCAGTGATGCGTCCCATACAGAAAAATAAGCAGCATAATATTTGGTGGTTTAGATAAAAGTTCGTATCTTTGCAACTGATAATATTTAATTAGTTTGCAAGATGAACAGCCTGGATGCTAATAATATGTTGTCAGTTCTTGATAACTATACGCTGGAGACTATAGATGATATAGCTCTCAAGCTGGCTGAGGACTTCCGACGTAGACGTATAGAAAAGAATTTGACTCGTGAGGAAGTTGCTCAATCTGCCGATGTAGCCCTTAGCAATCTCGTTAGGTTTGAGCAGAAAGGACTGATTTCGCTAAAGAACCTAATAGCATTGGCAATGGCCTTAGGCTATGCCTCTGAAATCAAGAATCTGTTTGCAACTCCTAAATATGCCACAATGGAGGAACTGACACAAATCCGCAAGAACGCCAACAAGAAGAAAGTATATAAAAAGCAATGAAAAGTATAGACCGCCTGACTGTAAAATATCACAATCGGGTTGTTGGTATGTTATCGCTGACACCCGATGACAAGTTCTGTGCTTTTGAATACGACAAGAGTTGGCTGGTTGATGGTTTCAGCATCTCGCCCCTTGAGCTTCCTCTACGACAAGGGCTATTCATTGCCAAGCCACAGCCCTTCTATGGTAACTTCGGCATTTTCGAGGACAGTATGCCTGATGGTTATGGGCGCTATCTACTCCATAAAGCCCTCATGCGTGAGGGTATCAACGACTCGAACCTATCATCTCTTGACAGACTAAGCCTCGTAGGGAGTGGTGGTATGGGGGCACTTACCTATCACCCAGAAACACATATTCAACAAAATAATGATGCGGTTGATTTAGATATCCTCCAGAAAAAGGCTCTTGAAGTCTTGAAAGAACAGCAAGACACGGATGCTGGATTGCTACTCTATAATAGCGGTAATAGTGGTGGGGCACGTCCCAAGGCTATCTTTCATGACGAAGAAGGGCATTGGCTGGTGAAATTTCGTCATACTTATGATCCAAAGGATATCGGACAGCAAGAATACCATTACAATGAAGTAGCAAGACGTTGTGGCATCAACGTGCCAGACTTTAAACTGATGAACGGACGATATTTCGCTTCAAAACGTTTTGATCTTGATGCAAACGGACAACGCATTCATACGGCTACTGCTGGAGGCCTGCTCTGTCTGTCGCTTGCAAATCCTGTTCTTGACTACAGCAACCTTTTGGCTTTGACGGGTTATCTTACCCAAAGTGCACTGGAAGTAGAAGAAATGTTCCGCCGTATGGTGTTCAACTACCTGACGGACAACAAAGATGACCATTGCAAAAACTTTAGTTTTTTAGTCTGTCAGGAACCTACAGGTCGTTATGCTTGGCATCTTGCTCCAGCCTACGACCTGACGCTCTGCACTGAAGGCTATAATGGCGAACACGCCACATCAGTCAACGGAACAGGCAATCCCACATTGACAGATATGATTGCAGTTGGCACCAAAATAAAAATGAAAGAAGAGCGTTGCCGCGAGATTTTCGAAGAAGTAGAGTCTGCCTGTGGCGACCTTTTACTTCATCAGATTTAACGATAACAGTAAATAGTACATATTATTCAAACATGAAACTAAAAACCATTATTACCCTATTGCTCGCCCTTGTTTCTATGACGGGACAGGCTAAAGACATTGTATGGGAGAACCCATCAGCCTTTATGGGAGACTACAACTCCGAGTTTTACATCACTAAGGTAGAGTTGAAGCCAACGGAGACCGTGTTGCACGTCACGGCTATCTACAGACCCGGCAGTTGGATTCGCTTTGCCAAAGAGTCGTTCTTGCAGACACCCGACGGCAAGAAGTACGGCATCACAAGCGGCGCTAAGACCAACGAGAAGGAGAGCGACTTACAGCCTGACTCGCTCTTCTGGATGCCTGAAAGCGGCATTGCCCAATTGGCCCTGCATTTCAAGCCCGTACCCCTCGACACCAAGGAGATGGACTTCCTGGAGAGCTACAACGAGCGCGACTTCAAGTTCTGGAATATCAGCGACGCAAAGACGAAGAAAAAGCTGGAGATGCCTGCCGATTGGAAGAACGTGCAATATGCCAAGGACGAGACGCTGCCCGCCGCTAAAATCAATAAAGGTGTGGCCACCATCAAGGTGAAGATGTTAGGCTACAAGAAGGGCATGGATTTGGAGTTCTTTGTGGGCACCTTTGTCCCGTTGGGCTCGAAGGAACGTTTCGACAAGACCTTCCGCTTTGCCGATGATGGTACTGTGAAGATAGAGGTTCCCCTACGGCTGACGCGCGAGGTGACTGTCGGCGTGAGTGGATTGGCTTTCGGCAACATCGTCATCGGTCCGGGACAGGAGACGGAGATTCTGATGAAGGTGTGCAGCGACCACAAGCCGTTCCTCGCCTTCAAGGGCTACATGGCCAAGACCAACATGGACCTGGTGAATGCGAAAAAAGCTAACGAAGCCGTCGATCTCGTCGGTAATGATGACAAGGTATTCTTGAAGGTCAAGGAGTGCAAGACAAAGGAGGAGCGCCTGCAGTGCCTGCAGGACATCTTCGACCAGCGCGTGGCCACTATCAGGAAATCGAAATACACCACAGCGGCTCAGGACCTGCTGTGCATGATGGCAGAGTCGAACTTTGTGAAATGGTCGCGCCAGTTTGAATGGAAGTATAGCAATTATTATGTGGACGAGGACGGAAGGGTGATCATGTCTCAGGAGAATATCTTTGAGAAGATGAAGAAGAATGCGGACCTGCTCCCCATGTCGGAAGAGGAACAGGCCTACTCATGGAAGTACCTGAACGAGCCCACATCGCCATGCAGCCAGGAGTTCTGGGATGCACCATTGAGTATGTACGATAAGAAAGCCTTAGAGAATAATACCTATAACAACGAGCTAAGATGTATACAATCCGTCATGGACCCAGGACAAGCGAACCTGATGGATATGTTACTCGAGAGGATGAAACATGAGGACTGCAAGAACGTCCTCCTTGAGTATAAGGCCGAGCAGAAGCGCATCGCCGATGAGCTGGCCAGCCAGCAGAGCGTCTTCTTCCAGAAGTTCGACGACGTAGCCCCTGAAAATATCCTACAGACCATCCTCGACAGGTACAAAGGCAAGGTCGTGCTTATCGACATCTGGGCTACATGGTGTGGTCCCTGCAAGGCTGGTCATAGGATGATGGCCCCCTGGAAAAAGGAATTAAAAGACAAGAATATCCAGTTTGTCTACATCACTTCACCCACTTCGCCCCTCGGTACCTGGCAGACGATGATCAAGGACATCGACGGCGACCACTACTACCTGACGAAGGAACAGTACAGCTATATCCTCGACAAGTATGAGGCGGAGGGCATTCCCACCTACGCCATCTACGACACAGAAGGCAATCAGACCTTCAAGACCATCGGCTTCTCTGGTCTCGACATCTTTAAGAACGCTGTAAACGAAGTACTGAAATGAAACAGACAATCATCACCGCATTGCTCGCCCTCGTCGCATTGACGGGCAGAGCGCAACAGATTAAGGTAAATGAACCATCCATCAGTGACTATCTGCCTCTGCTTGAGGCTATGGGCTATAAAGCCTACAGCTTCGACACGAAGGAGTTTAAGGGTGCAACAGCCCAAACCGTCGTGATGGAATATGTCAAAGGCCAGGAGCCGAGAGAGGTCTCTGGATTCAGTATGTCAGTCGACTTAGATGAGAAACTCATCATTGGCTTCGTACCGTCTGACAACGACTCAATAGCCAGATACGTTTTCCGATTTGACGATGTACGAGGGGTCTCCAGCCGACTCTACTTAAAGCCGATATGCGACCCACAGCATCCAGAAGAAAAGTGGTACATGTATAATTCGCGTCCCTTTGAACTCACTGCGCCTATTGAGAAAGGAAAGTTCATCCCCCTCGTCCTCTACGGCTCTCATTGGTATGACGCCGATTGTGGCGCCTGCCGTTTCTGCGGCGATAACTTCATCAAGCCCGACTTTTCGTCCGACATCGTGAAATATATTCCCCATTTCTTTGTCCTCGGCATCAAGATACTGTAAGATTGAAAATACTAATGAGAAGAATCATCATCACCGCGCTACTCGCACTCACCTGGGTTGTGAGTCAGGCACAGACAAAAGTATGGAACGAGGTTGTCGTGGGATATAGCAATGTCCCCATCCTCAAAGTGACAAAAGTATCACTGTACGCTGACCGTACGGAGGTGGCGCTGTTCTTGAACTACCGCGCCGGGCAATGGATGAGCATTGCCAAGGAAACCTATCTGCAAGCGGGCGACAAGCAGTATCAAATCAAGGATGCTTCGGTGGTTAAGCTTGGCGAGCGCTACACAATGCCGACAGACACGATGAGTTTTGTGCTGACCTTCAATCCTGTGCCGCAAGACACCAAGAAGATAGATATGATGGAGCCATACGGCTGGCAAATCATGAACATACGCAATAGCGACTACCTGCCTGAAGGTATCACAGACACCTATTGGCGCAGCGAGGCTACGGGCGAATGGATCATCGGCTTCGCTCCCAAGCACGTTATATATAATAAGAAGGTATGGAACATCGTTAGCCAAAGCGAAAAGAAAGACATCTACACGCTGACACTCGCTGATGGCCTGATCGTTAAGGTCGATAAGCTGAAGAAGGGCAAGCGTGCCATCACCATTGACAACGGGAAGCCCGTCGTGTGCAGCCCTGTCATCGCAGCAACCCTGCCAGACTATCCCACGAAGGACCTGCGCCAGGGCTTTGTCGATAACGGCTACAGTGCTAACGACAGCGTGACCCTTATAGGATGGCTGAAAGATATGCCCGAACAGGCCTGGAGACAAGGTCGCGAGTTTGAAGTCAATATCGACAATATCTTCATGGACGAACAGCAGAAGTTCTACGCCAAGATGGACTCGCTGGGCTGTTTCACCCTCCGCATACCTCTCGTCAACACCTCGCAGGCTTACCTCGACCTGGGGCGCTCGTCGGCTGATGCCATCCTTGAACCCGGCAAGACCTACTTTTTCTTGAACGACTTCAAGATGGGTCAGAAGCTCATGATGGGCGACGACGTCAGAATGCAGAACGAACTACTGGCCTATCCCGACAAATGGAACTATGCACGTATTGAGGAAAACACGGACGCCATGCAGTTCAAGGCCCAGATGGACAGCATCTGCAACGCGTTTAGGACTGAGCTCGATAAACATATCGCCCTTCGTCCCAACCTCTCGCAGCGCTATATCGACTTTGTCAAGGGCTGCTATATAGTCGGTCAGGGTGAGTCGATGATGCAGGCCCGCTACGACTTGAGAAACGGGTTGCCCAAGGAGTATATGGACTTCGTGACCACCGAGCTGTGGCAGAAAGTTCCCAAGCCCTATACGCTCCAGCGTCCCTTCACGACCTTTATGCGCGACTATCTGGACTACATGTCTCAGAAGGATTATGCTGTCCCTGCCGGCAGATATACCGTGTACATCAGCGACGGACTCTTCTCGTCGGTGCTCCGCAAGAACAGAGACGAGGGGAAAATCACTATTACCGACGACGAGCTGGCCCTGTTCGACCGCTATGCTGACAGCTATAAAACATTCCTAACCGCTCAGTTCAAGGAACGTGCGGAACTTGTGAAGGCTGGTGCTGTGAGTGACGATGACTTTTTCAATATCGACAGCGTGGCCGTGCAGCAGTTTAATCAGCAAGACTTTGTAGTGCAACGCAACGCCCTGTTCGAGCGTGAGGACGTGACGAAGGTGCTGCAAGAAGAAGCGCCCTTTTTCGAGATTTACAAGCTTCAACGAGTGCTCGATGCGACAGGTGCCGACCAAGCCCTGCGCGACATTGCATTAGCACGCCATTTCTACCGTCAGATTGACCAGACGCGCAAGCCGCTCGCACCTGCCGTGAAGGCCTTCTTCGAACAGCAGGTTCATCTACCCGCAGCCCTTGCCGTGGTGAACAGTATCAACGACAAATATGACGCACTGGAACGTTCCGACTTCGCCAATGCCGCCAGCTTGCGCCCGTCGTCCGACGTCGATGGCATGACCGACGGCGAGAAGATCTTCCGCAAGCTCATCGAACCCTACAAGGGCCGCATCATCTATCTCGACATCTGGGGCACATGGTGCGGACCCTGCAAGCGCAACCTGAAGGAGTCGTGGCGGGTGAAGGAAGCCCTGAAAGACTACGACATCGTCTACCTCTATCTGGCCAACCGCAGCAGCGACGAGTCGTGGAAGAACGTCATCAAGGAGTACAACCTCACTGGCAAGAACTGCGTCCACTACAACCTGCCCGAAGACCAGCAGGCCGCCGTCGAGCACTACGTCGGTGTCAACGGCTATCCCACCTACAAGCTCGTCGACAAGCAGGGCAACATCCACGACCTCCACTGGCTGCACCACGAGGAGCTGGACAGCTTCAAAGAGACCATCGATAAAATGAGTAAATAATGAAACAAATCATCATCAATCGTGCAAACATAAGAGAGCCGTCAGTATTAGGTTAGTTATCACTTAGGTAAGCTAAGTGGCCCAGTTAGCACTGCTAAGTGGCCGAGTTAGTCGTGCTAAGTGGCTTACTTGCTTTTGGCAACACCCTGTTCGCTACTGAAAGGTCACAAGAAAACCACTGTGTCATGCATCCAGCATAGAAGCATCTCTCAGAAATTCATAAACACCCATCAGCACAATGCCATTATCGTCCCTGCGCAACTTCATGCCACGATAACGCATCTCGTTGTAGATGACGTTCTCCATCATGACTCACCCCTCATTTACATGAGCTGAAATAAATTGGCGAATTGTTTGGTTGTGTGGATGGAAATTCGTATCTTTGCAATCGCTAAATTAATGCCGTAACTAAAAACATGAAGAAATTGGTAGCTATTGCCCTGTGCGCAATCTTTGTGGCTGCAACAGCCTCGGCACAGACGAAGAACGAGCCCGCGGCGAAGTGGGCTTTCCAGAACCCGCAGCTCTCATACGCCGAGCGCGTGGAGAACCTGTTATCGCTGTTGACTCCCGAAGAGAAGGTGGGACTGATGATGAACAAGTCGGTCTCTGTCGATCGTTTAGGCATCCCCTCCTACAACTGGTGGAGCGAAGCCTGTCACGGCGTGCGGCAGGGGGACTATACCGTCTATCCGCAGCCCATTGGTATGGCGGCGGCTTTCAATGCGCAGCTAGTGTACGACGTCTTCTCGCAGGTGAGCGATGAGGCGCGGGCCAACTGGAACCGCACAGACCATAACGACCCGAAGCTGTTTAACGTGCCTATGGGCGTAACCTATTATCCGGGCAATCCGGAACTGACCTTCTGGTGTCCGAATGTGAATATCTTCCGTGACCCGCGTTGGGGACGTGGCCAGGAAACCTGTGGCGAGGACCCGTATCTCAATGCCGTGTTAGGCGTGCAGACGGTGCTCGGTATGCAGGGCAGCGACGATAAGTATTTCAAGACCCATGCCTGTGCTAAGCATTACGCCGTGCATAGCGGTCCCGAGCCGTTGCGCCACTCCATGAATGTGGAACCTACGAACCGCGACCTCTGGGAGACCTATCTGCCGGCCTTCAAGGCTTTGGTGAAGAAAGCCAATGTACGCGAGGTGATGTGCGCCTACCAGCGTTTCGAAGGTAAGCCGTGCTGTACGAGCGACCGCCTGCTGATTGACATCCTGCGTAACAAGTGGGGTTACAACGCCATCGTGCTGACTGACTGCGATGCCATTAACAACTTCTTCAATCGCGGACAGCACGAGACACACAAGGACGGGCTGTCGGCGAGTGTTGATGCCGTGCTGAACGGTACTGACCTGGAGTGCGGAAAAGTGTTTATGTCGCTGACCGATGGACTGAAGAAAGGACTCATTACCGAGGCCGAGCTGGACAAGCACTTGCGCTATACGCTGATGGGCCGTTTTGAGTTGGGCATGTTCGATCCCGCCGAAATGCTCCCGTGGTCGACGATACCATCGTCGACTATCTCTTGCGAGAAACATAACGTCCTGGCCACACAGGCCGCCCGCGAATCGATGGTGCTGTTGGAGAATAAGAGCCTCCCTAACCCCTCAGAGGGAGGGGCTTTGAAGCCAGTGTTGCCACTGTCGAAGAGTCTGAAGAATATTGCTGTTGTCGGGCCGAATGCCGACGACGTAGAGTTGCTCAACGGCAACTATGGCGGTACACCCACCAAGGAGCACCAACACTCGCTGCTCGAAGGCATCCGCAATGCGGTACCTGGTGCTAACGTCTTCTACAAAAAAGCCTGTGAGCTGGCCGACGGCGAGAGCACCATCCACCACCTGCAGGACTTCAACGACGGAAAAGGTGTGCTCGTAGAGTTCTTCAACAACAGGGAACTGAGCGGCCAGCCTGTCACGGCGGGCTACTACAACGAGCTGAATTTCTCTACCTTTGGTGCGTGGGGCTTTGCCCAAGGCGTCAGCAAGGACACACTCTCCGTTCGCGTCAGTGGCCAGTATAAGGCAACCTTCACCGGTGATATGAAGTATACGCTCACCACCGATAACGGCTACACGCTCAAGGTGAACGGCCAGGTGGTAGAAGAGGCACAGGCTGGCAGAGGTCGTGGCGGTTTCCGCCGCAGGGTCGAATACAAGTCTTTCCCCGTGGAGCAAGGACAGACCTACGATGTCGTGATAGAGTATTGTCACGGTAACGGACAGTTCGCTATGCTACGTGGTGATATCTGTGAGCGTAAGCCTGTCGAGTTCGACGGCCTTGCTCAGGAAGTGAAAGATATGGATGTTATCATTATCATTGGCGGTATCTCTGCCCGTATGGAAGGCGAGGGCGGCGACAAGGCCGACATCGAGCTGCCTGTCGTGCAGCAGCGTCTGATAAAGGCGATGCACGCCACCGGCAAGCCTGTGGTCTTCGTCAACTGCTCTGGCTCGGCAATCGCTTTCGGCAGTGTTGAGGGCCAGTACGACGCACTCCTCCAGGCTTGGTATCCCGGTCAGGGCGGTGCAAAGGCGCTGGCCGACGTGCTCTTCGGCGACTACAACCCCGGCGGCAAGCTGCCCGTCACGTTCTACCGTTCGAACAGCGACCTGCCTGATTTCCTTGACTACTCGATGAAGAACCGCACGTATCGCTACTTCACGGGCGAACCGCAGTACGCCTTCGGCTACGGTCTCAGCTATACCACGTTTAAGTACGGGAAAGCGAAACTCTCCCGCACGAGCATGAAGGCCGACGGCAAGGTGACGGTCACCGTGCCCGTCACCAATACCGGACGTCGCGAGGGCAGCGAGACGGTGCAGGTCTACGTCAAGGCACTCGACTACCCCGAGGCTCCCATCAAGTCGCTGCGCGGTTTCCAGAAACTCACGTTGGCTGCCGGTCAGACGGCAAAGGCTACCATCACCCTCGATGGCGAGGCCTTCGAGTATTATGATTCCACTATCGATGAGCTTTCTACCCGTCCCGGCCGCTACCAGATTCTCTATGGCTGCAGTTCGCGTGACCAGGATCTTCAGAGCCTTAATTTCGAAGTAGAACCGTAATAGTATGAGAATAATCAGGGAAATCAAATTGCTGTGTATGACCGCACTGCTTTCAGGCTGCCATTCAGCCACTACCGACATGGAACAGTTCGTTGATGAACTCTACAACAAGATGTCGCAGGAGGAGCGTATCGCCCAGCTGCGCAGTATGTATATGGATGACCTCTTCGACGACGAGGGCCGTTTAGACACGGCGAAGTGCCGCGAGCTGATACCGAACGGCATCGGTCACTTCTCGCAGTTCTGTATGCAGCAGCCCCGCGATCCCAACGAGCTGCGCGACCGTGCTGCCGCCGTTCAGGATTGGCTCATCCACCATACGCCTAACGGCATTCCTGCCTTGCTGCATGAGGAGGTGCTCTCGGGCATCAACACTCTGGGCTCTACCATTTATCCCCAGCAGATAGGCCAGGCTTGTTCGTTCAATCCTGCGTCTGTCGACTTCCGTCTGCAGCAGCAGGTGATGCTTACGGGGCACGCTGTCAGCAAGCCCATCCGCAATCTTTATTTCTCTGGGTCGGTAGTATCCGACAAGACAAACGCTAAACAATAACGCACAGATATGAAAAGATTCTTTCTTTGGCTCGTTGTGGCGGGCTTGACTCTGACGGCGAACGCCCAGAAGCTGGTGTCGCCTAATGGGAAGTTATCGGTGACAGCCAAGAATGGCCAGTTTGCCATCAGTTACCAAGGACAACAGGTGTTGCAGATCAAGGCGGCTGAGGCGGCCACGTCGCTGAAAGGCCAGAAGGCCAAGAAGGTGAAGGCCGACTACCAGATGCTGGCCGGCAAGCGTAGCCACTGTACCAATGAGGCCAACGAGTATAGGGTGGGGCAGATGACGCTGCGCCTCTATAACGACGGTCTGGCCTTCCGCTACGAGACGCCTGTTAACCCACAGGCCGCCTACATCATTCCCGAGGGCATGAAGCGCTGGATGATGCAGTGGGCTGACAGTTACGAAGGCTTCTTCCCGCTGTCGACGACCTGCAAGCAGAAGGCTGTGCCGTCGTATGGACGCCAGTATAAGGACGCCGAAGGTAACTGCGTGCGCTGGGGCTATCCGGCCCTGTTAGAGCCACGCGACGGCGTGTTCGCCCTGCTGACCGAGGCCAACATCGAGCGCGGACAGAGCGCATCGTCGCTGTATAACGACGGCGAGGTGTTCCGCGTGGTGCCCGACGAGGGCGCGAACCTCAGTCATACGCCGTGGCGGGTAGTCATCGTCGGCACGCTGGGCGACGTGGTGGCATCGACACTGGTCACCGACGTCAGCGAGCCTTGTAAGTTAGAGGACACCAGCTGGATCAAGCCCGGCGTCGTGTCGTGGATATACTGGGCCTACAACCACGGTTCCAACGACTACAACATCATTAAGAAATACATTGATATGGCCGACACCCTGCAGTTGCCTTATATGCTGATTGACGCAGAATGGGACAGTATGAAGGACGGTAAAACTATTGAAGACGCCGTAGCCTATGCTAAGTCGAAGAACGTCAAGCCACTTATCTGGTATAACTCCTCCGTCGGATGGGTTGACGGTGCGCCGACCCCGAAGTTCCGTCTGAACAAACCCGAGGACCGCGAACGCGAGTTTGCGTGGTGCGAGAAGATTGGTGTGGCCGGTGTGAAGATCGATTTCTTCAGCGGTGACACCCAGCGTAACATGGACTACTGCATCGACCTGTTGGAGAGTGCCGCCCGTCACCATCTGTTGGTCAACTTCCATGGTGCTACCATACCCCGTGGCTGGCAGCGCACCTATCCCAACCTGATGTCTACCGAGGGCGTCTATGGTGCCGAGTGGTATAACAACGTGCCGACGTTTACCGCCAAGGCTGCCAGCCATAACGCCACCTTGCCCTTTACCCGCAATGTCATCGGTCCGATGGACTATACCCCCTGCACGTTCAGCGACTCCCAGCATCCGCACATCACCACCAACGCCCACGAACTGGCATTGACGGTGCTTTACGAGAGTGCCCTGCAGCACTTGGCCGACCGTCCCGAAAGCTATCTGGCGCAGCCCAAGGAGGTGCAGCAGTTCCTGTCCGACCTGCCTGCGACGTGGGACGAGACGCGCCTCGTGTCGGGCTATCCCGGCGAGAGTGTTGTCATGGCGCGTCGCTATGGCACCACCTGGTATGTGGCAGGTATCAACGGCAACGATGCTGAGAAGACGCTGAACACGCCGCTCGACTTCATACCCCGGGGCGAGGCCATGCTCTTTGCCGACGGCGAGCCTTGGGCGTTCTCTCGTCCCACGGTGCTGCCGCAGACCGTCACCTGTAAGCCTCGCGGCGGTTTCGTGCTGGTGGTGCGTCAGCCGTCAGGCACGCTGCCCTTGGTCTATGAGGTCGAAAATACGGGCTCTTCTTTCCCTAAGCCTGCCATGCCTGCCGTCGGCGACCTGCCCGTGCAGTACGGCCTGCCAGATGCACTGAAAGGTGTGGAGACGTTTGCCGACTGGTCAAGACGGCGCAGCGAGATAGCTGCCCAGATACAGCACTACGGTATCGGCGAAAAGCCTGCCGTCAGCAAGGAGAGCATCAAGGCCCGCATGGATGGCGACAGCGCCCTGATTGTCGACGTGACGGTTAACGGTCAGACGCTCACCCTGCGCTCGGAAATTCGTTATCCGAAGCAGGGACAGCCGCCCTATGCCGTTATGATAGGCACCAGCCGCATCTCGCTGCCCCGTCAGTTGTTCGACAACCGCCCCATCGCCACGATGACCTTCCACGAGAAGCAGGTCAACGACTACGGCCAGTGGGGTAGGCACCATGAGCGCGGCGCGCACCCGTTCGACCGCCTCTATCCCGACCTGAAGGACAACGGAGCCTACAGCGAGTGGGCTTGGGGACTGAGTCGCCTGATTGACGGATTGCAGCTGTTAGGTCCGGAGGTGACGAAGATCGACACTCGCCACATTGGCGTGACGGGTTGCTCATACGCCGGTAAGATGGCGCTTTATTGCGGCGCCTTCGACGAGCGCGTGGCACTGACCGTCGCCCAGGAGCCTGGTGGTGGCGGTGCTGCTGCCTGGCGCGCTTCGCATGAGTCGGCGAAGAACGTCGAGAACTTGGACAAGACCGACTACCACTGGTTCCTTGAGAGCCAGAAGGAGAACTTCCACGGCGACAGCGTCTACCGCCTGCCCTACGACCAGCACGCACTCTGTGCGATGGTCTTCCCGCGTGCCCTGCTGCTGTTGGGCAATCCCGACTATGAGTGGCTGGCCGACGCGTCGATGCTCGTCTCTGCCAAGGCTGCCCGTGAGGTGTGGCGCCGCTTCGGCGTTGCCGACCGCATGGGGTGGAGCATCGTCGGCGGTCACGGCCATTGTCAGCTGCCGGCGTGCCAGTATCCTGAAGTGGAGGCTTTCTTAGACAAGTTCCTGTTAGGGCGCAAGACCGATACCGGCGACATACGCATAGCCGATTTTACGACCACGGCAAAGCGCCGATAGCAACTGTAATTGCAAACTGCGCGTTGCAGTTTCTCGTCGTGGGCTCCGCTCATACTGCCGAAAAGAATTAAAAACCGTGAAATCTGCGTAATCCGCACGCTTTTCTTTTCTCCGTTTCAAAAGAATTGTGTAACTTTGCGCTCGAAAAATTAAAACCCAATATTCAAAATACAATTAATTATGGTAAACTACAAGGATTTAGGTCTCGTGAATACCCGCGAGATGTTCAAGAGAGCAGTAGCCGGTGGCTATGCTATCCCCGCTTTCAACTTCAACACGATGGAGCAGATGCAGGCTATCGTACAGGCTGCCGTCGAGACAAAGTCACCCGTCATCATGCAGGTGTCTAAGGGTGCCCGTAACTATGCCAACGCTACCATCCTCCGCTATATGGCCGAGGGTGCCGTGGCATACGCCAAGGAACTGGGCTGTGAGCATCCTGAAATCGTGCTTCACCTCGACCACGGTGACAGCTTCGAGCTTTGCAAGGACTGCATCGACATGGGCTTCTCTTCAGTGATGTACGACGGCAGCTCGCTGCCTTACGAGGAGAATATCAAGATTTCGCGTCAGGTTGTGGAGTATGCTCACCAGCACGACGTCACCGTTGAGTGCGAGCTCGGTGTGCTCGCCGGTGTTGAGGACGAGGTAGCTTCTGAGGTTAGCCACTACACCAAGCCCGAGGAGGTTATCGACTTCGCTACCCGTACTGGCTGCGACTCACTGGCCATCTCTATCGGTACGAGCCACGGTGCTTACAAGTTCAAGCCCGAGCAGTGTACCCGCGACCCGAAGACCGGCAAGCTCGTTCCGCCGCCATTGGCATTCGACGTGCTGCACGAGATTGAGCAGAAGCTCCCCGGATTCCCCATCGTGCTCCACGGCTCTTCTTCTGTTCCCCAGGACGAGGTCGACACCATCAACAAGTACGGTGGCAACCTGCCCGATGCCGTCGGTATCCCCGAGGAGCAGCTGCGTGAGGCTTCTAAGAGCGCCGTCTGCAAGATTAACATCGACTCAGACTCGCGTCTGGCCATGACCGCTGCCGTTCGCAAGTATCTGGCTGAGAATCCGGCTCACTTCGACCCGCGCCAGTATCTGAAGCCCGCCCGTGAGAACATGAAGAAGATGTACATCCACAAGATTGTGGACGTCCTCGGTTCTGACGGCAAGCTCGCTCAGTGCTAAAACGGGCTTTGCCCTAAATCGTAAATTGTAAATAGCTAAATCGTAAATAAGAGAGGCGTGCTCGAAGTGGGCACGCTTCTTCTTTTCCTGAAACAATGATGAAGAAACTGCTACTAACCACTATTGCTGCCGTCGCGCTGACGGCAACAGCACAGAATTACCGTATTCCCGTCTCTGAGGAGCACGAACAGATGCAGACGGGACAGTTTGAACCCACATGGGAGTCGTTGGAGACGCACCAGACGCCCGAATGGTTCCGCGATGCCAAGTTTGGCATCTGGGCCCACTGGGGAGCACAGTGTGTGGAAGGCTCTGGCGACTGGATGGCCCGTGGCCTCTATCTTGAGGGCGGCGGACAGTACAACTACCACCGCGAGCACTACGGTCATCCGTCGGAGTTCGGCTATAAGGACATCCTGCCCCTGTTCAAAGCCGAGAAGTGGGACCCCGAGGCACTTGTTGAGCGTTATAAGCGCTGTGGCGCGCAATATTTCTTCGTCTTAGGCAACCACCACGACAACTACGACCTCTGGGACTCGAAGTACCAACCTTGGAACTCTGTGAACATCGGTCCTAAGAAGGACATCCTCGAGGGTTGGGCGCGGGCTGCCAAGAAGGCTGGTTTGCCGCTGGGCATCTCGTTCCACGCCGACCACGCCTGGACGTGGTTTGAGCCTTCGCAGCGCTACGACCTGAAGGGCGACAAGGCGGGCGTCTACTATGACGGCAACCTGACGAAGGAGGACGGCAAGGGCAAATGGTGGGAAGGACTCGACCCGCAGATGCTCTACCAGCAGAACCACCCGATGAGCCAGGGCTCGTGGGACAACGGTCGCATCCACGCGCAGTGGGGCTGGGAGAACGGTGCCTGTCCGCCGTCACAGGAATTTGTCACCAACTTCTTCGACCGCACCATCGATGCCATCAACCGCTACCAGCCCGACCTCATCTACTTCGACGTCACCGTCCTGCCGTTCTATCCGCTGAGCGACTGCGGTATGAAGATTGCCACACACCTATATAATAAGAATCCGCGCGGTGTCGTCTTCGGCAAGATTCTGAGCGACGAGCAGAAGAAGGCGTTGACGTGGGACGTGGAGCGCGGTGCGCCTAACGCCATCATGGCCGACCCCTGGCAGACGTGTAACTGCATCGGCGACTGGCACTATAACACCGGCACTTATAAGCGCGGCTACCGCACGGCCACCAATATGGTGAAGCAACTCGTCGACATCGTCTCGAAGAACGGCAACCTGCTGCTCAACATCCCCCTGCGTGCTGACGGCACCTACGACGAGAAGGCCTCCGCCTTCCTCGACGAGTTAGAGGCCTGGATGACGCAGAACGGTGAGAGCATTTTTGGCACCCGTCCGTGGGTGAAGTTCGGCGAGGGTCCTGTGGCTGAGAAAGACATCGCCATCAATGCTCAGGGCTTCAACGAAGGTCAGTACAACGGCATGGACCATCGCGACATCCGCTTCAACCAGACCAAGCGATATCTCTACGTCACCGCTATGGGCTGGCCCGAGGACGGTCGTCTCGTGGTGAAGTCGTTGGCCAAGAAGAACCCCCACTTCAAGAAGAGCATCACCTCCGTCTACCTGCTCGGCTATGGTAAGCTCCCTGCGCGCCAGACCGCCGAAGGTCTCGAGGTGCAGCTGCCACCGGCAAGTAGCTCGGCTCAAATGGCCGCTTGCCAGAGCAAGAACAAGATTGCCCCCGTGCTGCGCATCAACAAGTAACGAGACTCAGCTAAAAACTCCGAAGCCCACCGGCTTCGGAGTTTTTTTGTGTTTTTCTTGGAAATATCATTTTTTCTTCTTATCTTTGCCTCCGATATAATACATATAATGAAGAAACGCTGATGCTTAAACCATATAAGATTGCAGACTATCTCAACGAATACAAGCCTCAGTGGACTTGTGTTATGCCTGACGGATGTCCACCAGAGGATGTGCTGGTGGCAGAAGAGCATCCCTTTTTCCGGCTGGCAAAACAAGTTGACAGTTATTCTGCAGGTGACTTTATGAGTTATGCTGAAGCAGACCCTCAGCGCAATTGGGGGCAGATGCTGCCACTTG
>Ga0310695_10005952_pt1 | contig 20702 bp, 16 predicted proteins | sample RumenRJG_04DNA_FD_203882 | JGI IMG/M metagenome (GOLD analysis project Ga0310695, IMG submission 203882) | Bovine rumen microbial communities from Lethbridge, Alberta, Canada - RJG_04 (v2) (version 2) | ecosystem: Host-associated > Mammals > Digestive system > Stomach > Rumen | place: Canada...
GAAAATCTGAGTTCTGATGATGGCACTTTTTCGCAGATGTACTTTGTGTACCTCAAGAAAAAGTGACGAAATCAGGGCTCAAATTTTCCGGAAGATGCCGCAGGCGTATTGTGCGGTGTTGCCTTAGACTGATGGAACTCAATGAGCTTCTTGCATGGTTTGATCAGGTCTGAGGTAGAAACGCCGTACACCTGATACGCAAATTGCGCCGGGTGTACGTTTTTTTATCTCAACTCTTTGAGAAACTGCGGTAATGCGGCGTACTCTTATTGACCAAACAGGTGCAAAAAAGCAAAAGCTGTGGTATAATACCATATCCTGTGCCGAGAGGCTGCAGGAGCAAGCGTGTTTTTTCAACGGGCTTGACGGCAGTCGCCCAAAATAGGAGAAAGGACATAATATGGAAAACAAAAAGGGTAACTTCGCGGGAATCCATCGGAACGGGTATACCTGGAAGGATTCGATGATCGTTTCGATTCTCCTTTTCTTCATGATGTTTATTGGTGGAACGGGCATCGGCCTGCTCATAGGAAAGATTATCCATCTGTTCTCAAACGAGAGGAACGCGGCGTTTCTGCTGATTCTGGAGGAGAACTTCGGATTTCTGGGGTATTGGATCATTGCGTTCATCTACCTTCATCTCGTCAAATCCGATAAACCGATCCTGCGCGCGTTCGGCAGGGAGGCGCGGGGAAACACCGTGAAAATGGCGCTTTGGGGGCTTCTCATCGGTCTGGGCATGAACGCCTTGTGCGTCGGCATCGCTGTTTTTCACGGGGATATTCAGCTCAGCTTTTCAACGTTCCCGGTGCTGAAGATCCTGCTTGTCTTTTTGTCGGTGCTTGTGCAGTCCGGCGGAGAGGAACTCCTCTGCCGCGGCGTTCTGTACCAGCGGCTCAGAAAGGGGTACAGGAATCCGTGGGTCGCCATTCTGGTAAATCCCATCGTCTTTGTGCTCATGCATATCCTGATCCCCGGAATTACGGTCTGGTCGGTACTCAGTATCTATCTGGTGGGCGTGATGTTCAGCCTTATGGTCTATTACCTTGACTCGCTGTGGATGGCGATGGCGGCGCACGCGGCATGGAACTTTACGCAGAATTTCATCTTCGGATTGCCAAACAGCGGCACGGTTTATGACTTCGCCATCTTCAAGCTCAATCCCGCCACGGCCAGAACCAGTCTCTGCTATAACGTGGAATTCGGCGTGGAAGGCTCCTTGACCGCAGTTCTCGCATTCGCGTTGGCGGTGGCAATTCTTCTCTGCCTGGGAAAAAAGAAGAACCTGAAATCCCTGGATGTCTGGGAAAGCTGACGGTCTTCCCAGTGATATGATTGCCCATCAATGAACGGAGCATTCCTGTAATTCATAAATAGCGTCAATTGAATAAAGAAGAACCTCGCAGTAAGATTGAGCTGCATCTTGGCGGATGTACAACCCAAAACAAACAGGAGGTTCTTGAGATGGATTATACACAGAATGCGAAGATTGCGCAAGTCACAGAAAAGAGCTTAATCATCGGCGTGGACATTGGCAGCGAGAGCCACTATGCCAGGGCCTTCAATTGGCGCGGGCAGGAATACGGCAAGAAGGTCTTTCACTTCAACGATGACGTGGAGGGCTACAAAGCGTTCAAGGGCTGGGTCGAAGCCCACAAGGCGCGGACCGGAGCAGAGACGGTAATCGTAGGCTTCGAGCCAACAGGACACTATTGGTTCAGCTTCGGGCGGTATGTGAAGCAGATGGGGATGATGCTGGTTCTGGTAAATCCCTATCACGTCAAGCAGATCAAAGAGCTGGACGACAACAGCCCGAAGAAGACGGATTTCAAAGATCCGAAAACGATCGCAAAGTTGGTAGTAGACGGGCGGTACTCCATACCGTATATTCCGGAGGGCGTCTACGCCGAATTGCGGCAAGCAGTCTCAAGCCGGGACCGGATCGTCAAGGAACAGAACGCCCTGACGAACCGGATAAGACGCTGGCTTAAGATATATTTCCCGGAATACCTGAAGGTGTACACGAAGTTCTCGGCGGAAAGCGGATTGCTTCTTCTGGAAAAAGCGCCGCTGCCTGCGGAGATTGTAGAGCTCGGCGTGGACGGTGTCACTCAAATCTGGCGTGAGCAAAAGCTCCGCGCGGTCGGAAAGAAGAGGGCTGAGACCCTGGTAGAGGCCGCGAAGAACAGCGTAGGGATTGATGGTGGCGCCTGCGCAAAGCTGGAACTGCAGTTGCTTCTTTCGGATTTTCGGACGAAGCAGGCGCAGCTGGAGCAAGTCGAGGCAGTGATAGAGGCAGAGGTGCTGAAAGTGCCTCACGTCGAAAAGCTTCTGGCCATCAAGGGTATTGGACTCATTACCGTAGCAGGATTTCTCTCAGAGGTCGGTGAGATCGGACGTTTTGACTCGCCGAAGCAGATTCAAAAGCTGGCGGGGCTGGAATTGAAAGAGAACAGCTCCGGCAAGCACAAGGGTCAGACCTCCATCAGCAAGCGCGGGAGGAAGAAACTGAGAAAGATCCTCTTTCAGGCAGTTCTGCCGCTGATTCGGAGCAATGCCGAGTTTAGCGATGTATACCGGTATTACACGACAAGGCAGAAGAATCCGTTGAAAGGAAAACAGGCGGTCATAGCGGTCGGCTGCAAACTGATCCGTATCTTCTACACGCTTCTGACGAAGGGTGTGGACTACGATGCGAGCAGGATGCGCTTGGACATCATCCGGCCTGCGGACGGCGAGCAAGTCGCCTGACAAAGGAGTAATCTACTGCGTTCGGGAAAACGTCCGTCATTCATTGACGCCGGATAGCAGGAATGCACCCAGCAAGAACAATTGGAGCCGGTTAGCCGTTAAGAGTCGATCCATGGGGCATGACCCCGCAACGGAGCATGAACGGCACCCATCTGTGGACAGGCAGAACGAAGGAATTGAGGACGCCGCCAGGTGCGGATGATCCTGTTGGACATGGGAGGTTTGCTGCCGCGGGATGAGTGGGGAACCAGATTGGCCGTCACACAGAGCACAAGACGTCTATATTTCTGTGCCCAATTACACCCGGAGTCTGCACAAATCTGCTTGATTTGATGTGTAAAGACCTTCACACACTTCAATTGTTCTTAAAAAAGTATGTTGAAAAGTTTCAGAATTATGGCAGTAGATGCCAATTCTGGTCATAACTACCAAAAAGATTTGGGGAGGAACCTTACTATGTTAATGCAGGAAGAACGCGAACTGATGGTGGAAATCGGAAAGCAGATGAGCACCTCGGGCCTCTGCCCCGGCACCAGCGGCAACCAGAGTATCTATAACCCCGAGCTGGGTCTCATGGCTATTAAGCCCTCCGGCATCGGCTACATGGAGACCACGCCCGAGGACATCGTGATCATGGATCTCGAGTCCCATGTGGTCGACGGCAAGCGCAAGCCCTCCAGCGAGTGGGACATGCACACTGAGTTTTATAAGCACAAACCCTCCTGCCGCGCCATCGTTCACACCCACTCCCGCTTCTGCACCACCTTCGCGGTACTCAGAAAGCCCATTGAGGCCGTGCACTATGTCCTCGCCGATGCAAACTGCTACGAGATCCCCTGCGCTCCCTACCACACCTTCGGCACGCCGGAGCTGGCTAACGACGCGGTGAAATACTGCGGCGACGGAGACGCGGTCCTGCTTGCAAACCACGGCATCATCGTCTGCGGCAAGAATCTCAAGAGCGCCTTCGGACTGGCAAAGAACCTCGAGTACATTGCGGAACTCCAGTACCGCGCGATGTGCATCGGCAAGCCCTTCGTCCTCGGCAAGGCAGAGATGGACGAGGTGTTTGAGGGCTTCAAGTCCTACGGCCAGCCCGCCAGCGGCAAGAAGGGCTACTGATTACAAAGGAGCATGAGAAATGAATAATTTCGATTTCTACAGCCCTACATACTTTGTTTTCGGCCGCGACCGTGAAAACGACGCGGGCAAGTATGTCAAAAAATTCGGCGGCAGCCGCGTCATGATCGTCTACGGCGGTCAATCCGCCAAGAAGTCCGGCCTCCTGGATCGCGTGAAAGCCTCTCTGAATGCCGAGGGTCTGAGCTCTGTGGAGCTCGGCGGTGTCAAGCCCAACCCCCGCAGCGGTCTTGTGTATGAGGGCATCGAGCTTGCGCGCAAAGAAAAGGTCGACTTCATGCTCGCCGTCGGCGGCGGCAGCGTCATGGACACCGCCAAGAGCATCGCCATGGGTGTCCCCTATGACGGGGACTTCTGGGACTTTTTCTCAGGCAAGACCCCGGAGACGGCCCTGCCCGTCGGCGTGGTGCTGACCATTGCGGCTTCCGGAAGCGAAGGCTCCCCCAACGCGATCATCACCAACGAGAAGACCCTTGACAAAACCGCAGCCGAGGCCGACTGCATCCGCCCGAAATTCTCCATCATGGACCCGGTGCTGACCGAGAGTCTGCCCGCCTTCCAGACCGCATGCGGCGTGACGGACATCATCTCCCACGCTTTCGAGCGCTACTTCACCCCCACCAAGGATGTGGAGACCACAGACCGCATGCTTGAGGGCATCGTGCTCGCCATGATGCACGAGGGCAGACGTGTCATGGAAAATCCCCATGACTACGAAGCCCGCGCCAACATCATGTGGGCCGGCATGGTCGTGCACAATGACATCATGGGCGTCGGCCGCAAGCAGGACTGGAACAGCCACCACCTTGAGCATGTGCTCTCAGCGGTATATGACTGCGCCCACGGTGCAGGACTTTCCGTCATCATGCCCGCGTGGATGAGCTACTGCGTTGAGCACAGCGATGCAAAGCGCTTCGCCCAAATGGCTACGCGCATCTTCGGCTGCCAGATGGACTTTGACGATCCCAAGCGCACCGCGCGCGAAGGTATCGAGGCCTTCAAGAACTTCCTGCGCGAGCTGCACATGCCCCTGACCTTTGCCGAGGTGGGCGCAGACCCCGCTTCGATCGACCGTCTGGTTGAGATGAACAATGTGGGCGACGGCGTCACAGGCGGCTATGTCGGATTGACCCGCGACGCGATCCGTGAAATCTACGAAATAGCGGCTGGACTCCGCTGACGAAGGAAAGGATACAGAAATGGAAAACACCGACAAGAAGCTTGGTTTCTCCACGCGTCAGATCCATGTAGGCAAATTCAAAAACAGCGCCGGCGCACTCTGCGACCCGATCTATCAGACCTCCACTTTCGCATTTGACTCCGTCGAGCAGGGCGGCGCACGCTTTGCCGGCACCGAGGCAGGCTATGTCTACTCCCGTCCCGCAAACCCCACCACGAACTCCGTTGAGGCGAAGATCGCCTCCCTCGAAAACGGCGAGGCCGCCATGGCCACTGCCTCCGGCATGGGCGCCATCACCGCCGCCATCTACCGCAGCGTTGTCGCGGGCGACGAGATTGTGGCCGACGAGACCCTCTACGGCTGCACTTTCGCATTTTTGTCCAAGGAGATCGTCCAGCTCGGCGTCAAGGTGACGTTCGTCGACCTCAACGAGCCGGGTGCCCTCCAAAAGGCGCTGACCGAGAAGACCAAGGTCGTCTACTTTGAGACCCCCTGCAACCCCACGCTCAAGGTCATCGACATCAAGGCCGTCGCCGACGCGGCGCACGCATATAATCCCGACATCCGCGTCATCGTGGACAACACTTTCTGCTCCCCCTATCTCCAGCGCCCGCTGGATCTGGGCGCGGACGTGGTCGTGCACAGCGCCACCAAGTACATCAACGGCCACGGCGACGTGATCGCAGGCTTCGTGGTTGGCAAGAAGGAATTTATCGACGATGTGCGCGGCATCGGCGTGGTACACATGAACGGCGCAGTCATGAGTCCGTTCAACGCCTTCCTCATCGCCCGCGGCCTCAAGACGCTGAGCATCCGCATGGAGCGTCACTGTGCAAACGCCAGAAAGCTCGCCGCATGGCTGGAAGCGCACCCTGCTGTGAAGAAAGTCTATTATCCCGGACTTGAAAGCTTTGAGGGCTACGAGACCGCAAAAAAGCAGATGAGCGATTTCGGCGGGATGATGTCCATTGAGCTCAAGGCTGACAAGGCGACTACCGCCGCGGCAATCAACAAGCTCAAGCTCTGCACCATCGCCGTATCCCTCGGCGACGCGGAAACCCTGGTCGAGCACGCGGCCTCGATGACTCACTCCACCTACTCGGCAGAAGAGCTGGCTGCCGCCGGCATCTCCGAGGGACTTGTGCGCATCAGCGTCGGTCTTGAGGATATCGAGGATATCATCGCAGATTTCGAGCAGGCCTTTGCCGATCTGAAATAATCTCTAATCACCGAAAAACTCCGCGGAGGCTTGACCTCTGCGGAGTAAAATTATATGATAGAAGCATCTGCGAAACGTGATTTCGCAATCGTATAGGAGGATAAGAATATGAGAGTCATTGCCACCAATCAGGCACCGGCCGCCATCGGCCCCTACTCGCAAGGCTATGTTGTCAATGGTCTGCTGTTTACCTCCGGGCAGGTTGCCCTGCTCCCCGAAAGCGGCGCTGTCGCCGGCGAGAGCATCGAGGCGCAGGCTGAGCAGTGCTGCAAGAATATCGGCGCCCTGCTGGAAGCCGCCGGGACCGGTTTTGACAAAGTCATCAAGACCACCTGCTTCCTCGCGGACATGGGCGACTTTGCCGTCTTTAACGCCATCTATGAGAAGTACTTTGTCAGTAAGCCCGCGCGCTCCTGCGTGGCGGTGAAGACCCTGCCGAAGAATCTCCTGTGTGAGATCGAGGCTGTTGCCGTCGTCGAATAAGGAGAATATGCCATGCTGATGAGAAAGACAATGGACGGCAACGAAGCCGCCGCATACGTATCCTATGCCTTTACGGAGGTCGCCTCCATCTACCCCATCACCCCCTCAAGCCCCATGGCCGACCATGTGGACGACTGGGCCGCTCACGGTAAGAAGAACCTCTTCGGTCAGCCGGTGCAGCTGGTGGAGATGCAAGCCGAGTCCGGCGCCTGCGGCGCGATGCACGGCGCGTTGGAGACCGGGTCGCTGGCCACCACCTACACCGCCTCCCAGGGCCTGATGCTGATGATCCCGCCGATGTTCCGCATCGCGGGCTCGATGCTGCCGGGCGTGATGCACGTGGCAGCCCGCACCGTCGGCACCCACTCCATCTCCATCTTCGGTGATCACTCCGACGCCATGGCCTGCCGTCAGACCGGCTTTGCGATGCTGGCCTCCTCGAGTGTGCAGGAGTGCATGGATATCGGCGCAGTGGCCCACCTTGCCGCTATCAAAGGCTCCATCCCCTTCATGCACTTCTTTGACGGCTTCCGCACCAGCCACGAGATTCAGAAGATCGAGCTTTTAGACTACGACGATCTGGGGAAGATCCTCGACTGGGACGCGGTGCAGCGCTTCCGCGACCATGCTCTCAACTCCGAACACCCGACCATCCGTTCGACTTTGCAGAATCCCGACACCTTCTTCCAGTCCCGCGAGGCCTGCAACACCACCTACGACCTTCTGCCCGACATCGTGCAGGAGAAGATGGACGCCATCAATCAGCTCACGGGCCGGGACTACAAGCTCTTCAACTACTACGGCGCGCCGGACGCCGAGCGTGTCATCGTTGCCATGGGCTCTGTGTGTGAGACGCTGCATGAGGTGGTAGACTACCTCACTGAGCGCGGCGAGAAGGTCGGCATGATCCAGGTACACCTCTACCGCCCCTTCTCGGCAAAGCACCTCGCCGCTGCGCTGCCCGCAAGCGTCAAGACCATCTCTGTTCTCGACCGCACCAAGGAGCCGGGCGCCGCAGGCGAGCCGCTCTTTGAGGACGTGTGCACTGCCCTGCGCGACACCGCCTTTGCGGGTGTCGAGATTCTCGGCGGACGCTACGGCCTTTCCTCCAAGGACACCATCCCCGCCCACATGAAGGCTGTGTTCGACAACATGGCAGGAGAGAAGAAGAACCACTTCACCGTCGGCATCAACGACGACGTGACCCACACCTCTCTGCCCGTCGGCGAGAACATCGTGACCTCCGGCAAATCCATCATCTCCTGCAAGTTTTGGGGTCTCGGCTCCGACGGTACGGTGGGGGCCAACAAGAACTCCATCAAGATCATCGGTGACAACACCGACCAGTACGCTCAGGCGTATTTCGAGTACGACTCCAAGAAGTCCGGCGGCGTGACCAAGAGCCACCTGCGCTTCGGCCACGAGCCCATCCGCTCCACCTACTATGTCACGATGGCGGACTTTGTGGCCTGCCACAAGCAGAGCTACATGAAGGACTTCGATATCGTGGCAGAGATCAAGAAGGGCGGCACCTTCCTGCTCAATACCGACTGGGATATGGCGGGGCTTGAGGAGCATCTGCCAAACCGCGCAAAGCGCATCATCGCCCAGAACGGCCTCAACTTCTACACCATCGACGCCACCGACATTGCCCAGCAGATCGGTCTCGGCAACCGCACGAACACGGTGCTGCAGTCGGCCTTCTTCAAGCTCTCGGGCGTACTGCCCATCGAAGACGCCGTGCAGTACATGAAGGACGCCATTGTCAAGACCTATTCCAAGAAGGGCGAGAAGATCGTCAACATGAACTGCGCCGCTGTTGACGCGGGCCTCACCGCCCTAAAGAAGATCGACGTACCTGCGGGCTGGGACGATCTGAAGGACGAGGAAGAAACCATCGATCAGAGCCTGCCGACCTATATCCGCGAGATCCAGATCCCGGTCAACAAGCAGGCGGGCGACAAAATTCCGGTGTCGAAGTTCATGCCTTACGCTGACGGCGTGAGCCCAGTAGAGACCTCGAAGTACGAGCGCCGCGGCATCGCCACGAACGTCCCCAAGTGGATTCCCGAAAACTGCATCGGCTGCAACATGTGCTCGCTGGTGTGTCCGCACGCCTGCATCCGTCCCTTCCTCGTGACCGAAGCAGAAAAGGCCGCCGGTCCCGAGGGCATGGTCACGAAGAAGGCCGTTGGCAAGGGATTCGAGAATTACACCTACCGTATTCAGGTCGATCCCATCGACTGCCAGGGCTGCTCCTCCTGTGCCAATGTCTGCCCGGCCAAGGAGAAGGCGCTCGTCATGCAGCCGCTTGAGAGCCAGATGCACGAGCAGCCGAACTGGGATTACCTTGTGTCTCTCCCAGTCAAGGCAAACCCCATGGACAAGTTCAGCACCCGCGGCAGCCAGTACGAGCGCCCGCTCTATGAGTTCAACGGCTCCTGCGCCGGCTGCGGCGAGGCGCCCTACATGAAGCTCATGACCCAGCTCTTCGGCGAGCGCATGTATGTGGCCGACGCCACCGGCTGCACCTACGTGGTCGGTTCCTCCACGCCTACCTTCCCCTACGCCAAGACTGCGAAGGGCTACGGCCCCGCGCCTTCCAACTCTCTGTTTGAAAACAACGCCGAGTACGGCCTCGGCATGTGCCTGTCGGTCGACCAGATGCGCCGTCAGGCCAAGACCCACGCGGAAGCAGCCCTCGACAAAACCGGCGACGAGGCTTTGAAAGCCGCCCTCGCCGCATGGCTTGAAAAGGGCGACGAGCCGGGCGATACCCGCGCGGTGTCCGACGCGCTCAAGGAAGCGCTGGCTGCGACTGCCTGCGAGTGCGAGGATGTGATTTGGCTGCGTAACCGCACCGACGCGCTGGTTAAGAAAAGCATGTGGATGTATGGCGGCGATGGCTGGGCCTACGACATCGGCTACGGCGGTCTCGACCACGTGCTGGCCTCCGGCATCGATGTTAACATCCTTGTGGTCGATACCGAGGTCTACTCCAACACGGGCGGTCAGGCCTCCAAGGCCACATCCATCGGCGCAGTGGCGCAGTTTGCAAACGCCGGCAAGGCGACCGCGAAGAAGGATCTGGGCCGCATGGCGATGGTCTATGACAATGTCTATGTCGCCAAGGTCGCCATGGGCGCCAATCCCGCCCAGCTCATCACCGCCCTCAAGGAGGCCGAGGCCCACAAGGGACCTTCCCTTATCATCGCCTATGCCCCCTGCATTAACCACGGTCTGGTCAACGGCATGGGCAAGGCCATGGCGGAGGAGAAGCTTGCGGTGGAGTGCGGGTACTGGCCACTCTTCCGCTACATCCCCGAGAATCTGGACAAAGGCCTCAACCCCTTCATACTCGACAGCAAGGAGCCCAACGGCAAGCTCCGTGAGTTCATGATGGGCGAGGTACGCTTCGCCTCTCTGACCCGCACTTTCCCCGAGCGCGCCGAGGTTCTCTTCAAGGAGGCCGAGGAATTCACCGCCCGGCGCTATGCCCAGTACAAGGCCATGGCCGGGAAGTAAGCGTTTTACAGCATATAAAAATCTCCCTTCCGCGGAAGGGAGATTTTTTATACTTCCTCGACCAGCATGCCGGTCAAAGGCGGGACGGAGAAGCGCTCAGTGAAGAGCTCGCACTTGCAGAGGAAGGAATAGAAGATATGCCGTCCCTGATGGCTCAAGGACTCATAGTTTCCCTGCCCTTTGGTGAGGATAATGTCGGCGCTGTCAAGGGCGTCTCTCGCCTCCGGGGAGAGCATATCGTATATCGTGCCCGCTGCGTTCGAGCCGCTGGAGATCACGCGGGCAATTTGCGGCAGGCCCACATATTCGGCATCTTCCATGGTTGCGTCGTTGAGCACTTCGCCGCCGCGCACCATGACGCTGAGGTCCAAATCAGGAAAACGCCGGTGAAGCTCCGAAAGGAAAAGCTTGTCAAGCACGATTTCACCGCAGTTGTCGGCGATAAGCAGAAAGCTTTTTGCGTTCTCGCACTGCCGAAACAGGGATCTCATGACGGCGGCATCGTGTTCGCTCGCTTTCACGTTTTCAAAGAGCTTAAGAAAAGTCTCTTCGTCCACATGGTTCATGGCTCCGAAGTCGATGTAGTTTCCGATGCGGGCATAGAGAAGCGCGGTTTCAAGCGGCTCGGGTGAAGCTTCGATCTCCTTGCGCAGAGCCGCTTCCATGGACAGGGCCAAGTCGTTGTACTGCTTTTTGATTGCCCGGTAGGATGCGCGTTTCCCAAAGCGTTTCTCATAAGCCCGGTCAAACAGGTACACCATGTACGGCGCTGTGTCAGACTCACGCCGCGTGTCGATCAGACGCTTTACCTCCGTAAGATATTCTTCGTCGTCTGTCAGTTGCTTTCGCTTGTCATAAAGGCAGGCAGCGCAGCTTTCATTGATCCTCATGTGTTTGTTCTCCTTTTTCCACCATTTGTCCCGGGTGGAATACACCGTCAGAGCGTGGGTTTCCGCATATTGCCGTGTTTGTACCTCGCGCTCAAATCCCGAGACCGTTGCAGAGCGTTACGATGAAATCCGAATATCGCTTTCGGGGATTTCAGAGATTAAATTTAATAATACCATATAAAGACACCTAAATCAAAAGAACAGTTTATCTCTTGCATCAAAGTATGCGCTGATAAACTGTTCTTTCATTTTTCCTCAATTGTCTGCTTAGGTTGAGTCTCCCGCTTAAACTCCATCACGTCGGATACGTTACAATCCAGAATGGCACAAAGCGTATCTATCGTGTGCGTTGATACATTTTTCCCACGGCGCAGAGCATGATAGTTTGAAATGGGAAAGCCCATCTTTGCTAACTGATAGGATGTAATGCCCTTCTCCTTCATGGTTCGGAAAAGCGGCTCATAACTGATCATCCCACACCACCTCACAAATCATAGTAAGTATAATTTGTGGGTTTCATCTTGAATATGTACGATATTTCGCATATACTATATATCGCACATGCTGCGTGCATTTGGTGGAGGTGATCTGATTGGAATATGGAAAAGCGTTTTTTGTGAGCAGGCCGCGAACGATAGATGATTTATACCAGCCACATTTGCTTGCAGACGAACGGCCTTATTCTGTGGAAAAAGTTATCTGCCTTAATAAAACCGACTATGATAATTTCTCTTCCGACATGCTCGCTGATCGGCAGTTCCTGGAAGATAATGCGCTTTTTCAAGATAGCAAAAGTCAAATACTTCATTGCCTTCTTATAAAGCAAAAGAAGACTGACACCGGAATTCTTTTAGTTCCTGATGGCGCGTGGGTTGCACTTGCGGCACTGCATACGGTCAATTGACCACCCACCGGGCTTGGCACACAACTGAATACAATCGAGGTCCCCTGATCGGGCATAATAAAGCCATCAACGATAAGGGGGATTCACATGAGCGCGTACACTTACGGATATATCCGCGTGTCCACAAAAGATCAGAACGAGGATCGGCAGCGGATCGCCATGCAAGAGGCCGGCGTTGAAGAATGCCGCATCTATATGGACAAGCAGAGCGGCAAAGATTTTGAGCGGCCCGGTTATCGGCGTGTCCTGCGAAAGCTGAAGCCGGGCGATACGCTTATCATCAAGAGCATCGACCGGCTGGGGCGCAACTATGACGAGATACTGGAGCAATGGCGGCTGATCACCAAGACGAAACAAGCGGCCATCGTCGTGCTGGACATGCCGCTTCTGGACACACGGCAGGGACGCGATCTGACCGGGACGCTGATTGCGGACATTGTTTTGCAGCTATTGAGCTATGTTGCGCAGACAGAGCGCGAGTTCATTCTTCAGCGGCAAGCGGAAGGGATCGCGGCGGCAAAACAAAGGGGCGTCCATTTTGGGCGCAAGCCCCTGGAACGCCCGACAGCATTTGAAACGATTTATCAGCAGTGGGAGGAAGGCGTATTATCGGCACGGGAAGCCGCGAACATCCTGCACATCTCTCACACGACCTTTTTACGATGGGGCAAAAGCTCCGTCAGGAAAAGCACACTTTGTGTTCCGACGCAGGGAGACCTTGATTCTGATACATAGCCGAAAATTTCTATTTGAAGTATAACAGAAATCGACGCTATTCGCAACAATCCATCTGAAATTGTGCTGGAACACAAAGTGTGCTTTATATTCCAATACGCTGACAGCAAAGGGAGGCAACTGCTCCGATCATCGGAGAAGTGCCTCCCTTTTTTGCTTTTAGGAAGATCGTCTGAGACATAGCCGCCGCGAAAGAGGGTGCGGCGTGGTCATCAATATACAAGACGATATTCTGCGGCTTCACGCGATGGGGCTGCTGAGTCGGCTGCTGGCGGATAAGGCGACAATGGGCAGCATCCTTTGGGCGACCAATGCCTATGCCGAGCTTGGCGAGTGGTACAGCCCGGGGAACGAGATCCGCCCGCGGCGGATTACAGGCGAAAACTCCGACCTGATTAAGACCCGCGCACGGCGGGCCATGGAGCAGCGCACGGAGCGTACCCGGCAGCACGCCGAGGTTTTCACGCCGCTTTGGGTCGTAAAAAAGATGAACGATTTTGCGGATGTGCAGTGGTTCGGGCGGAAAGACGGCATTTATAAATACACGGATGACGGCAAGATTTCCTTCACGGTGAAAAAGCACTGGAAGCTGTATGTGGACGCAAGGCGCATGGAGATCACCTGCGGCGAGGCGCCGTTTCTTGCGACGCGCTATGACGTGGAGACCGGCGAGGCTATCCCGGTGGAAGATCGGATAGGCCTGCTGGACCGTAAACTGCGGGCCGTTTCGGAGAACACGCGGGATATAGACGAATGGAAAGAATGGGCGTTTCGCGCGGTGCAGTCTGTATACGGATATGAGCTGCAAGGCGATAACCTGCTCATCGCGCGTGTCAACATCCTCTGCTCCGTGGAGGAACACATGCACCGGAGGTGGAAACAAAAGCCGGAGAAAACATGGCTGGAAAAGCTGTGCAATGTCATTGCATGGAATCTCTGGCAGATGGACGGGATCAAGGGCTGTGTCCCCGTTCCGCCGACGCCCACGGAGGAACAGTTATCCCTGTTTCCCCCGCTGCAAGAGCAGGCCAATCTTTTCGGAGAAACAGAGCATAGTGAGATTTCGTGCCGCCTTTTTGACTGGCGGGCAGATCGGAGCATCAGCTATCAAACGCTGCGAGAGAAAGGATCAAAGGCTATGAAATTCGATTTCATCATAGGGAATCCGCCGTATAATGAAGAATTTGGAGCAACAGGTGAAAATGAAACATTTGCCCCTCCAATTTATCATTGGTTTATTGATTCAGCATATCAAATCGCCAATAGAGTTGAACTGATTCATCCCGCGAGATTTTTATTCAACGCGGGAAGTACGCCAAAAGCGTGGAATCAGAAGATGCTTAATGATGAGCATTTCAAAATATTACATTATGAGTCCGAAAGTAGGAATGTGTTTTCAAACACAAAAATACGTGGTGGAATCTGTATTAGCTACCATGATAAAGAAAAGAATTATGGCGCGATTGAAGTTTTCACTCCGTATACTGCTCTCAATTCTGTCATAACAAAAGTAAGAAATTCTATTGGGTTCAATGGTATTTCTTCAATTATGTACATTCAAAACCGCTTTAATTTAGATTCATTATATGCTGATTATCCTGAATACAAATCTCTTATTGGTAGTGGCGGCAAAGATAAGCGATTTGAAACAGGAATTTTTGAGAAAATTCCAATCTTCCGCGAAGAAAAGGAATCCGATGACGATATAGCTGTATACGGCGTTATAAAAAAGAAACGGCTTTTCCGGTATTTTCCCAAAAAGTATACAGAGCTGAACCATGAAAATCTCTCGGCTTATAAAGTCGTTACCATGAAATCAAGCGGAGAAGGCGTTTTTGGGGAAGCAATGGCGCCGTTCGATGTTTTAAAGCCTTGGGAGGGATTTACACGTTCATTTATTAGTTTTGGTTCTTTCGGCACGAACATAGAGGCAGAGAACTGCAGGAAATACATTATGTCAAAATTTGCAAGAGCACTCTTATATGTAAAAAAAGCAACACAAGACAATCCTATTGATACATGGATATATGTTCCGCTCCAAGACTTCACCCCCGCTTCTGACATTGACTGGTCAAAGTCCATCTCGGAGATCGACCAGCAGCTCTATGCTAAATATGGCCTGAACGCGGAAGAGATCGCCTTCATCGAAACACATGTAAAGCCCATGACATGACTTGTGCCTCCGGCGGGCGGATTGTACCCTAAAGGGCAGGCCCCGCGTCGCTGCGCTCCTCGCAATGACGGAAGGATTTACAACTAAAACACCCGCGGCAGATTCCCGCCGCGGGCCAAGGTCAAAACAATATGCTGATGTAATCCTGCCGTCCGTTCAAAACGCGGGTCACTTCCACATGGCTTTCTTCTACCACGCGATAGAAGATCAACTGGTCGGAGACCACCAGATAGCGCAGATCGGTCTCCACATCAAAGCGCCCCGAGAGCGGCGTCCCCATATAGGGGTTATCTGCCAGAAGGGACACCGCCTGCACAATACGCCCGGTCAGCTTCTTTGCGGCAGAGCCGTTGTGCAGGACGCTGCGGATGTATTCCTCCGTCCCCTGTATATCCTCAATCGCGGTTCTTTTGTACCGTACTTTCAAGGCTCAACCCCCAAAAGGCGCAGGGCCTCTTCCTCCGAATAGCTCTCCGTGCACTCGTCCCCCTTCTGCAATTCCTTCATCAGACGGGAGAGCGCCTTGGCTTTGACAAGCTCCGCGTTTTCCTCCGTGACGGCAAAGGGAAAGCCGCCCGCGTTGAGAGACTGCTGGAAGAAGACATTGACCGCATCGGTGAGGCTCAGACCGTTTTTCTCATAGACGGCCTCCAGCTTCTTGCGGATGTCAGGGTTCACACGCATACGAAATACGTCGGTCTTCGGCGCTGACGTAACATGATCCATTTTGTTCGCCTCCTTGTTTCTTCTGTACCTAGTATAGCACACGCAAAGAAAAAGTCAACTTTGTAGCAACAATGTTGCCACAAAAGGAGGGTCCCCATGAACACGCCCAATATACGCTCCTTTGAACAGGTCGTCCCGATGATCTATGCTTATTCTCACCCGGATTACATTCCGCATCAGGGCTGGACAAAAATCGGTTACACCGAAAAGCAGTCCGTGGAGGAGCGGGTCCGGCAGCAGCATCATACCTCGGATATCGCCTATAAGATTCTCTGGCGCGATAACGCCATATACAAGGACGGCAGCGGCCTGCCCTTTACCGATCATGAGTTCCACCACTATCTCAGTACCGTTGCCCATGTGAAGCGCAAGCCGAAAACCGAATGGTTTCAGGTGGACGGCCCGGAGGCAAGGGAATACTTTGACGAGTTTGCCGCCCGCCGCCCCGCTGCTGATGAAAGCGGTTTGAGCTACACGCTGCGTGAGGAACAGGATCGCGCTGTCACCATGACGACGGACTGGTTCAGGAAAGGCGGAAAGCAATTTCTCTGGAACGCGAAGCCCCGCTTCGGCAAGACACTCAGCACCTATGATCTGATCGTGCGCATGGGTTTTCAGCGGGTGCTGATCGTCACCAACCGCCCCAGCATCGCAAACTCCTGGGCGGAGGATTTTAATAAATTCATTGGCTGGCAGCATGAGCTCTGCTTTGTCAGCGATTCCGACTCCCTGCGCGGGAAGCCCGGCGTCCTGACAAAAGCCGAATACAACGAGATAAACCGAGATGCCGACAAGGGCATGGTGGCCTTTGTCTCGCTGCAGGATCTGAAAGGCTCCATCTATTTCGGCGGGAAGTTTCCGAAGCTGGGCTGGATAGCAAAAGAGTACATAGATGATTTCGGTGAGAGGAAAAAGGGCATGTCCTTTGATCTGCTTGTCGTGGACGAGGCCCAGGAGGGTATCGAAACCTACAAGACCGAAAAAGCCTTTGACAATATCCAGCGCGGACATACCCTTTATCTGTCCGGCACACCATTCAAGCAGTTGGCCGGAGATCAATTTTCAAACAAAGAAATCTTCAACTGGTCCTATGCCGACGAGCAGGATGCCAAGACCCGCTGGCAGGAAGAGGAATACAATCCCTATGAGAATCTGCCCCAGCTTTTGATGTACACCTATCAGCTCGGCCCCATGATCTACGACCAGCTCAATCGCGGGATCGTGCTGGAGGATGAGGACGAGGCGGTTGATCCCGCTTTCGATCTGAACGAGTTCTTCCTGACCGACGATAACGGAAAGTTCCTGCATCGAGACGACATCAAGAAGTTTCTGCTGATGCTCTTCAAGGGCGAGAAGTACCCCTTCTCCACGCCGGAACTGCGAAAAGAACTCAGTCATACCATGTGGTACTTAAACCGCGTCGCTTCGGCAAAGGCTCTTTACAAGCTCATGCGTGAGGACGAGGATCTGAAAGCACTCTTTGACGAGTACGAGATCGTGCTTGCCGCGGGTGACGGCAGGCTCAGTGAAGAAGAGGAGACACAAAAATCCTACGACAAGGTCAAACAGGCAATTTCAGAGCATGAGAAAACCATCACGCTCACTGTTGGGCAGCTCACCGTCGGTGTGACGATCCCGGAGTGGAGCGGTGTGTTCATGCTCTGCAATATGCAAAGCCCCTCGTCCTATATGCAGGCCGCTTTCCGCGCACAGAATCCGTACAGCTTCAAGGGCGCGGACGGCAAGCGCTACCGCAAGGAGCGGGCGTATCTCTTCGATTTTGACCCGGCGCGGACACTCATTATCTATGACCAGTTTGCCAACAGTGCGACACGTTCCTAACTGAAAAGGTTAGGCGTGAAGCTGAATAAAATAGAAAGATTGAAAGGAGCTTAAAAAAAAAAAAAAACACAGTTTCATAGAACTGATATTCCGACAGGTGGAATGAAGGGGTAACGCCTGGAAACGCCTGCCCTAAGCCTGCGCCGGGCATGATGCAAGCGCAAGGACGCATCGTGTTCGAGAGCGCGCAGAAGTCGGCAGAGAGCTGCCCAAACAGAATCTAAAGATTGCTGTGGAAAGCTGTCCAGCGGTGGATGGTGCAGCCTATATGCCGGGGGTCTATAAAATACCCATGGTGAGAATGTGCGGTGGAACGCACTGGCAAAGTCCTGAATGTACGGGTCACGACGAATGAGCCGCAGAAATGCGGTTGCCGCCAATGGCGGTGTGCGTGGGGGCGAGTAAAAGTTGTTAGTATGAAAATCCCTGTGATGTTACAGGCATCACCAAGCGCACTGGCCTAAAGGGGCCACCTAAAGGTATATGCACAGATAGGAATATTGGAACGTGGAAAGGTTGGAGCATGGAGCATCTTGCGGTGCTATGAAGTGTTGGTGTGGAAAACGGGACTGTATAACACACCTTAATCCAACTGAGAGCGGTGCCACGACCGAGGAAGCTGCTGTAATGGCAGTGGAGGAACAGGCACCAGTCAGCTTTGAAAGAAAAAAAATACAAAGATACAGTATTCATAGGTTCGAGTAAGACTAAGAAAGGCAATCCCCATTGGGAGGTGAGCCGACTATGGCAGTAGAAGCGATGAGAAAGAAAGCGAAGCTGCGAAACGCTGAATACTATGACTGGCAAGAGACGCTGGATGGACTGTATGCCCAGAGCATGGCGGGTAAAACCTTTACGGCGCTTATGACATTAGTCACCGCCGAAGAAAACATCTTGCTGGCCTACCGCAACATCAGCAAAAACAAAGGGGGCAAAACAGCCGGAACAGACGGCAAAACCATACGCTACCTCTCTAAGTTCACAAATGAAAACCTTGTTCGTTACGTAAGGAAACGGTTGGAAATGTACCAGCCCCAACCGGTGCGCCGTGTTGAAATCCCCAAAGGAGACACCGGAAAAACCAGACCGTTAGGAATCCCTACCATTACCGACAGACTGATTCAACAGTGCTTTCTGCAAATTCTGGAGCCGATCTGTGAAGCAAAATTTCATGAAAGAAGCAACGGGTTCAGGCCGAACAGAAGCACGGAACATGCACTTGCTCAATGTTATGCCATGATACAAAAGCGTGATCTGCATTTCGTGATAGACATTGATATTAAAGGGTTCTTCGATAACGTCAGTCATGGAAAGCTGCTGAAACAAATGTGGAGCATCGGCATAAGAGATAAACGTGTACTGAGTATTATTTCTGCTATGTTGAAAGCAGAAGTGGCCGGAGTTGGTTTCCCAAAGAAAGGAACACCGCAGGGTGGAATCATCTCGCCCTTGCTGTCCAACATCGTATTGAATGAATTAGACTGGTGGATTTCCAGCCAATGGGAAACGATCCCTACGCGAAAGCTCAGAGAATATGCCCGATCGGATAATGGTGTCATTGATAAGAGCCAGAAGTACCAAATGCTCCGAAAAGGCTCAAATCTAAAGGAGTGCTATCTGGTTCGGTATGCCGATGACTTTAAAATCTTCTGTCGTAAGCGCAGCGATGCCGTGAAACTCTTTGCGGCGACACAAAAATGGCTGAAAGAGCGTCTCGGCTTGGACATAAGCCCGGAGAAATCTAAGATCGTAAATCTGAGAAAGAAATATTCTGATTTTCTTGGCTTCAAGCTGCGGGCAGTCAGAAAAGGGTCAAAGCCAAACGGACAAGCGAAATACACGGTTGAATCTCACATGAGTGACAAGGCCGTGCGGAAGGTTAAAGCCCAGGCGCGGGAGATGGTGAAACGCATACAGCAACCCGCCAATGTGAACGAGGAGTACAAAGCAATAGGAGCGTACAACGCTTATGTTTCAGGTGTGCACAACTACTACTGTTACGCCACCCACATCAGCAAGGACATGAGAAAAATTGCCTTTGGAATTATCCGAACCATGAAAAACAGATTGAGAGAACGATTGCAGCTAAATGGAGATGTATTACCGAGCTACATTGCTTTGAAGTATGGAAAAAGTAAGCAGTTGCGGTATGTGAGCGGACAAGCGCTAATTCCTATTGGCTATGTACAAACCATCGCCCCTCACTACAAAAGACGCACGGTAAACCAATACACCAAAGACGGTCGTGAGAGTATCCACAAGAATCTTGAGGACGTGAATTTAACCATTCTGCACTATCTCATGCGAAACCCTGTGCACTTTGCCAGCGTGGAGCTCAATAACAACAGGCTGGCGCTCTACTGCGCGCAGCATGGGCGGTGCGCTGTGACGAAGCTGCCGCTAAGCATGGATGATATACACTGTCATCATAAACAGCCCAAAGATAAGGGCGGCAACGACAGCTATGGAAACCTGGTGTTAGTTTCCGAGGCGATACATCTGCTTATTCATGCAACAGGCGGTGATGTAATAATGCATTACCTTGACCTCTTGAAGCTCAATTACAGGCAAAAGGAAAAGCTGAACACGCTGAGAAAAGCGGCAGGATTACCCTCAATCTAAGCATTTCTATTGTAAGCTGTATCAATTTGCGATTCTTTCAAAGTTGATGGAACGCCGTGTGCGGTGAAAGTCGCACGCACGGTGTGAAGCGGGGGAAAAGGTGGAAAGCGGCGCCGACGCGCCGCTCAGACCTTACCTATCGCTATTTGGCCGCATCGGCGGCGCCGCAGACGGCTCTGATTTTGCAAGAACGCTGAGCGTCATTCGCTCCAGGGATATTCGGGTCATGCTTGCCATTCAGAGCCTTGGTCAGTTGCAGAACCGGTATCCCAACAATCTATGGGCAGAAATCATCGGCAATGCAGATATCCAACTTATGCTCGGCTGCACGGACAGCGTGACAGCCGAGTATTTTTCTGCCCGGAGCGGCGACATGAGCGTACTCATCAAATCCACGATGACCGTTCGCCAGACTATTGCGGTTGCTCAAATGATTCCCCAGTACAGGCAAACCGAAGGCCAGGGCCGCAGGCGTCTGCTTACCCCGGATGAGGTGCTCAGACTGCCAAACG
>Ga0310695_10005953_pt1 | contig 20698 bp, 15 predicted proteins | sample RumenRJG_04DNA_FD_203882 | JGI IMG/M metagenome (GOLD analysis project Ga0310695, IMG submission 203882) | Bovine rumen microbial communities from Lethbridge, Alberta, Canada - RJG_04 (v2) (version 2) | ecosystem: Host-associated > Mammals > Digestive system > Stomach > Rumen | place: Canada...
TTGCGCTGGTGCTGGACACCGTGATCTACGGGCTTTTAGTCGGACAGATCCTTGGAAGATGGGGAAATTTCTTCAACAGGGAAGTGTTCGGCGAGTATACGAACAACCTGTTCGCGATGCGGATCCCCGTGAGCATGGTCAGAGAGCGCGACATATCCCCTCTGATCGCCGCGCATATGACGGAGGGGACCAATTATATACAGGTACACCCTACATTTCTCTATGAAGGAATGTGGAACCTGATGCTGCTGATCCTCCTGCTGATCTATTTGAAGCACAAGAAGTTCGACGGAGAGATCGCACTATTGTATTTTGCCGGATACGGGATCGGACGGGCTCTCATTGAATCGATCCGGACAGACCAGCTCTACATCACCGGGACGACGATCCCGGTCTCCATGGTCCTCGGGATCGCGATGGCAGTCGTGTCGATCACGGCGATCGCGGTCATCCGGATTCGACAGTCGTCGAAAACTTCGGAAGCATCAGAAGCATCGGAATCATCTAAATAAAGAAAGAAGAATTGTAAGGGAAAACGGGACGAAGAAGTTTCCCTCTGTTTTGTATACTCTTTTATTTCCCCGGGACTATTGAAAAAGACCGGTCCAATTGGTATGATTGTGAGGAAAGTGGTACAAAGTGGAGGGAAGTGCAACATGTTCATGGGAGAATACGGTCATTCTCTGGATCCCAAGGGAAGACTGATCATTCCGTCCAAGTTCAGAGAGGCGTTAGGAGAGAGGTTCGTGATCACACGGAGCCTTGATCCCTGTCTGTGCATTTATGACATGGAAGACTGGGAGAAGTTCGTCTCTAAGCTGAACAGCATTCCCTACAATGTGAAGAAACAACGTCAGCTGGTCCGATTCTTTTTGTCCGGCGCCAACGAAGCGGAGCCCGACAGGCAGGGACGAGTGCTGATCCCGTCCAATCTCAGAGAAGCGGCGGGGATCGACAGGGAAGTAGTCCTTGTCGGCGTCGGTTCCAGGATCGAGATCTGGAGCAGGGACAAATGGGAAGAGAATATGTCCAGTGACGAGATCAACGACATAGCGGAAGAGATGCTGGGGAACGGATTTGAAATTTGAACACACATCGGTGCTTCTTGAGGAAGTGCTGGACAATCTGGCGATCAGGCCGGACGGAATATATGTGGACGGAACGCTGGGAGGCGGAGGCCACTCCTTCCATATCCTTGAGAGGCTTACGGAGGGAGGACGGCTGATCGGGATCGACCAGGACACGGATGCCATTGCGGCCGCCGGCGAGAGGCTGGCCTGCTACGGGGATGCCGTGACGATCGTCCACGACAATTACGAACATATGGCGGAAGTGCTCTGTGATCTGGGGATCCGTGAGGTAAACGGGATCCTTCTTGATCTCGGCGTCTCCTCCTATCAGCTCGACAACCCGGAGCGCGGTTTCACTTACAGGACCGACGCGCCGCTGGACATGAGAATGGACCGCAGCAGTGCGCTCAGTGCCAGGGATATCGTCAATACCTATCCCGAAGAGGAACTGGTGAGGATCCTCAGAGAATACGGAGAAGAGAGGTGCGCCGCGAGGATCGCCGCGAATATCGTGCGCGAGAGGAAGAAGAAACCTCTGGAGACGACGGGAGAGCTCAGCAGCATCGTCAGGGCTTCGATCCCGGCGAAAATGAGAGAGAAGGGCGGAAATCCCGATAAGAGAACTTTCCAGGCGATCCGAATTGCCTGCAACCGGGAACTCGACGTGCTCAGGGATTCCCTCGATACGATGATCGATCTTTTGGCACCGGGAGGCCGGCTGTGCGTGATCACATTCCACTCGCTCGAGGACCGCATCGTCAAGAATGCGTTTCGCAGGAATGAAAATCCCTGCACGTGTCCGCCGGAATTTCCGGTCTGTGTCTGCGGAAAGAAGTCAAAGGGTAAAGTGATCACCCGCAAGGCGATCGCCCCCGGCGCGGAGGAGCTCAGGACCAACAGACGGTCCGCCAGCGCCAAGCTCAGGGTATTCGAAAAAACAGAATCTTAAAAGAATTAAAATCATAAAGTTTTAATAAACACTATTGCAATCATCAAAGAAACGGTTTATATCTTCAGGAGGCATATATGATCAGGGCATCACAGGGACCGGGCGGCAGCAAAAGAAACGGCGGCCGCGGCAATGTCATCTATAATGAGTCTTTTTCGGGAAACCGGCAGTCATATGTGCAGGGCACAGCGGCGCCCGATGACTTCTGGTCGGAGCGCTCCCAGGAAGAGAACCACAGGAGCAATTCCGATATTCGTCTCGCCGCAAGGAGAAGCCGTGCGCAGTCGATGCAGATGAATCTGCGGTATGTCACGTTTCTGGCATCACTTGTAGCGCTGATGACGGTCAGCCTGATCGGCTACATCAAGCTCAAGGCAGACATATCGGGAACCAACAAGGAGATCTCCTCTCTGGAGACCCAGCTGGCAGAGATCAAGGCTTCCAACAATGAGGTTTACAACGAGATCACCGGCAATATCGATCTCGAACAGGTCAGAAGGATCGCGATCGATGAGTTCGGAATGCATTATGCTGACCAGGACCAGATCGTGTACTACTCGGCCGCCAAGGGAGATCAGGTCCGTCAAGTCGGAGAAGTGGAACACTGACCGGATTGACCGATGCCCGGCCTGACAGGCGGCGGACAGTCACCGGTTTATAAGGATTTAAATGAGCGTCAAAAAAGCAGTTAAAGGCAAAAATACAAACGGAGGGCTGAAGAGATTTACGATCAGTATGCAGAGAAAGCTGATCGTTCTGTTCAGCCTTGTACTGCTGGCGTTTATAGTATTAGAGGTCAGACTGTTTCTTATCAACAGAGACAACGGACAGGCATACACTATGCAGGTCCTTTCCCAGCAGGCATATGAAAACCAGACGATCCCTTTCAAAAGGGGGAAGATCCTGGACTGCAAGGGAACCGTCCTGGCCGACAGCCAGCTCGTTTATAACGTGATCGTGGATTCCAAGCTGATCCTGGAGAAAGATGTCTACCTTGACCCCACCCTGGACGCGCTGGAAAGCCTGGGAGTCAACAGGAACCGCATCAAGGAGTACATCACAAATCACCCCTCTTCGCAGTATTATATCGCACTGAAGAATCTGTCCTATCAGGACAGAAAAGCATATCTGGAGAGGGTGGAGCAGGGAATCGCGCTGGAGAAGAAACAGAAGATCCCCGCGGCGCAGAGAGTGTACGACAATATCAAAGGGATCTGGTTCGAGAGCGGTTATTCACGATTCTATCCGCACGGCGACCTCGCCTGCACCGTATTGGGATTTTCCGGAGCCGGGAATGTCGGAACGGGAGGACTGGAGGAGTATTACAACGATACGCTCAACGGCGTTGCAGGCAGGAAATACGGATATCTCGACGACAACCTGAATATGGAACAGACCATGATTGAGGCCGTTGACGGCAACAATCTTGTTTTGACTTTGGACGCAAATATTCAGAGTATTGTCCAGAAGGTCCTCAACTGGCACAACGAAGAGTACAAGAACCTGAACCATGCCGGCCTGGGAAGCAATAACGTGGGCTGCATAGTGATGAACGTCAACAACGGGGAGATCCTCGCAATGGCGGGAACTCCGTTTTATGATCCCAACCAGCCGTCAGATCTGGCAGCACTGTGGGGGATGCCCAAACTCGATGAGAAAGATGCGCCGGCAGACGGTTATCTGACTTATACAGATCTTCTCACGATGTCAGATGAAGACAAACCGCGCTATCTCAATGCGCTGTGGAGAAATTTCTGCATCAGCGATTACTATGAGCCCGGTTCCACAGCCAAGCCTTTTACGGTCGCATCCGGGCTGGAGACAGGAACCATCGATCCCGATATGTCGTTCTACTGCGGCGGCTACCTGATGATCGACGGCTTTCAGATCAAGTGCCACAATATTGACGGTGACGGTTACCTGACGGTCGGCGAAGCAGTCGAGTACTCCTGCAACGTCTGTCTTATGCAGATGGCCGAACTGATCGGGAAGGAAAACTTTACCAAGTTCCAGAATATCTTCAACTTCGGTCTCAAGACGGGCATCGACCTTGCGGACGAGGCGCGCACGGATCAGTTCATATCGGATTCCAATATGACGGATTCCATGCTTGCGACCAACTCGTTCGGTCAGAATTTTGACGTGACCATGATCCAGCTGATGTCGGGGTTCTGCTCTTTGATCAACGGCGGCAATTACTATGAGCCGCATCTTGTAAAGAAGATCACCAGTCCCTCCGGGGTCACGCTCAAGACGATCGAGCCGCGCGTCCTCAAAAAGACGGTATCAGAGGAGACGAGCGAGAAGATCCGGGAGTATACGATCCAGGTCGTCGAGGGACACGACGGAACTGGTGAGACCGCGAGACCGGCGGGCTACAGGATCGGCGGAAAGACCGGAACGGCAGAGACTCTTCCCCGATTTAACGGTGAATATATAGTATCCTTTATCGGATATGCGCCGGCAATGGATCCTCAGATCGCGGTCTATGTCGTTGTCGACAGACCCAATGTCGACGAACAGGACGACCCCACTTATGCGACGGAGCTCGTCAGAAAGATCTTTACGGAGGTCCTTCCTTACATGGGGATCTACATGTCGGAACCTGTTACGGACGAGGAGCGCGAGGAGCTCGAGCAGCAGGGTCTTGCCATCACATATACCGGAGACGAATCTCCGGACAAATGGGACTGGGAAAAGAAAGAACAAGAGCAGAGAGAAGCAGAAGAAGAGGAAGAAGACTGAGCCTGAATGCATTATGGATTCATCAGCAAATGCTTAGTTAAATGCTGAATTTCTATACTGAAATTTTATGCTGAATATCAATGCTCTGATTGTGTGAAAAGGAATTCTTTGTCTATGCAAAGCGGAATGAAGTATATAACGATTATATTGCCCCTGCTGATCTCTTTTGCGTTCAGCGCGGTATCCGGGAAATTTCTGATCCCCTATCTTCTCAAACTGAAAGTGGGACAGACGGAGAGGACCGATGGCGTCAAGAGCCATCTGAGCAAGACCGGCACGCCCAATATGGGTGGAATCATGTTTTTGGTCGGGCTTGCTGCGGCGAGCGTGTGCATGGCAGGCGCATGTCCGGAGGTGATCCCGGTACTGATCCTGACAGTCGGATTCGGTCTGGTCGGATTCATTGACGATTATCTCAAGGTGGTCAAGAAGAAATCGGACGGGCTGAGCGTGAAACAGAAAATGGCGCTTCAGATCGTGATCGCGCTCTTATTCGCGTTTTATATTACCAAAGTGGGCGGGGTCCCTCTTTCGATGAAGATCCCGTTCTTACCCGGAAAATTCCTGGATCTGAGAATCCTGAACATCCCCGCATTTCTGTTTATCTCAGTCGCGACGGTAAACGGGACCAATTTTACGGACGGCGTGGATGGTCTTGCAAGCTGCGTCACACTCGCAGTCGCACTGTTCTTCACGATCGCGGCCGTGTTCTCAGGGTCCGGTGCAGCTGCTTCCGGCGGCGCTATGATCGGAGGACTGCTGGGCTTTCTGATCTATAACGCACAGCCGGCCAAGGTATTCATGGGAGATACGGGATCACTGGCGCTGGGAGGATTTGTCACAGCGATGGCTTACCTGCTTCAGCTTCCTCTTTTTATTCCCATCGTCGGTTTTATTTATTTCATCGAGGTGGTCTCGGTGATCCTTCAGGTCGGGTATTTTAAGAAAACACATGGAAAGCGGATCTTCAGGATGGCACCGATCCACCATCATTTTGAACTCGGCGGCTGGTCGGAAGTGAAGGTCGTCGCAGTGTTCACAGTGGTGACGACGATTCTGAGCGCCATTGCCATACTGGGCCTTTGGAATTAAAAACAGAGTGATGAGAACTGCAGCTGTGCGGTACGGATCCCGTGGGATCTGTGTGCGCACAGCTTTGCATCTTGACCGCAGCTTGGAATATGTAAAGGATGATCGGATGAACATTGCAGGTTTTATTAAAAGAAAATTCGGCAACAGGAGAGGACTGCTTGACTACAGTCTTTTTTTCATTGTGCTCTTTTTGCTCTCATTCGGTCTGGTCATGCTGTATTCGACCAGTTCCTATGAAGCGGCGGCGGAATACGGTGATTCTGCCTACTATCTCAAGAGGCAGATGATCTTCACCCTGTTCGGACTGGTTCTGATGACCGGGGTCTCCATGATCCCCTATACTCTTTGGAAAAAGCTTTCAGGCCTGGCCTATCTGGTGTCTTTGGTATTGATCCTCCTTGTCATACCTTTCGGTATGGAGGTCAACGGCGCGAAACGATGGATCAGGATCCCGGGACTGCCCATGCAGCTTCAGCCCGCAGAGGTGGCCAAGATCGGTGTCATCGTATTCTGTGCGATGATCATCGAGAGACTGGGACGAAAAGCGCTGGCAACTGTGAGAGGATTTATATTTCCGATGATCCCCGCGGTGGTCGTTGCCGGAATGCTTTGGAAGATCACCGATAACCTGAGTTCTGCGATCATTGTCGTGGCGATCGTATTCGGAATGCTGTTTGTCGCTTGTCCGGATTACGGGAAATTTATCGGGATAACGGTATTGGGCGCAGTTGCGGTCATCGGCCTTGTTTGGTATACTATAAACTCTGCAGACACGAATTCCCTGGATTTCAGAGGAGAGAGAGTGCTGGCCTGGCTGGATCCGCAGGCTTATGCCGGAGGAAAAGGCTATCAGACCATCCAGGCGCTCTACGCGATCGGATCCGGCGGCATTTTCGGCAAGGGGCTGGGCCAGAGTATGCAGAAACTCGGATTTATCCCCGAGGCGCAGAATGACATGATCTTCTCGATCATCTGCGAGGAATTGGGCCTCTTCGGGGCGACCAGCATCATGCTCATGTTCGTTCTGCTTCTGTGGCGCTTTATGATGATCGCAAACAGCGCCGACGATTTTTACGGCGCGATGCTCGTCGTGGGAGTGATCTCGCACATTGCCGTGCAGGTCATTCTCAATATTGCGGTCGTCACCAATACCATCCCCAATACAGGCGTTACGCTGCCCTTTATTAGTTACGGAGGGTCTTCGGTCTTCTTCCTTTTGAGTGAGATCGGGATCGTGCTGAGTGTTGCGCGCGGAATGCGGGATGAAGAACTGGCGAAATTCGGATATTGATCACGGCGCGTGCTTTTGACCAAGACCTTTGACTGACCATTGGAGGAATATGGAGCTGACAACAGACTCTGAGGAGTTAATGGACGAACTGGATGAGGATCCGGTCGAGGATCTCGATGAGGATAAGGCCTTGAAATCCGCTTGGGATCTGCTCGACGATCCCAAAGAGGATTCGGCCTTGAAATCCGCTTGGGATCCGGCTGACGATCCCGATGAGAATGCGGTTGAAGATTTGGATGAAGATCTGAATGAGGATCCGGTCGATGATTCTGATGATGATCCGAATGAGGATTCCGTCGATGATCCGAATGAGGATTCCGTCGATGATTCGGATGAGGATTCGAAAGAAGACTTCGACGAAGATCCCAAAAAGGATCGGGCGAAAGATCCCAAAAAGGATCGGGCGAAAGAGCCAAAAAAAGATCCGGACGACGACGAAGACGATGATGACGACGAGGATCCTGATGAGTCCGATGAGGGTGGGCGGGGGCTGAACCTGTTCACCCTGATCATACTGCTCATTGCGATCGGTGTCACTGCGATCTACTACACATGTACGGTCAGAACGGTGCATGTATCGGGCAATTCCCTGTACACCAGCGAGGAGATCGCGCGGTATGTGATCAGCGATGATACGCAGCTCAGACATAATTCGGTCTTTCTGACAGCGCTGTATCTTACGCCGCTGGCACCGAAGATCCCTTTTGAGGAGCGCGTGAGTGTGGCGCTTGAGTCGTATGATACCATCCGGATCACGGTCAAGGATATGGAACTCACCGCCTTTGTCCCATATGGCGGCAAGAATCTGTATTTTTCCGAGAACGGGGTGGTGCAGGAGATCTCTCCGCTCACGGTCAAGGGCACGACTTTCGTGACCGGTCTGACCATCATGAAAGCTGAGAAGGGAAAGGAGATCGAATCGGAGAACAGCACAGGGCTGGAATCTGTCCTGGATGTCCTTCAGATCCTGTCCAAATATGAGATGAAAGCCGACTGCATCGTACTCGGCAAGACCGGCAATGTGACCTTCTATCTGGGAAGGGTCAAGATCCAGCTGGGGCGCAACGATTTTGACCTCAAAATATCGAAGATCGCACAGATCTATCCATACTTGCAGGGCAGAAAAGGGACGATCGATATGACGAATTATTCTTCGTCTGACGAGAATATCATCTTGAAATAATTTTGTAAAAAAATCTAAACAACCATTGAATAATTCATGGTTCGATTGTATTATTATTTACGTGAATATTTATTTTTTAAAATAAGGAGGGGCCAACCGTGCTGGAAATCAAGACAAATGATACGGAACCGGCTTGCAAGATTATAGTCGTTGGCGTTGGCGGTGCAGGCAACAACGCTGTTAACCGAATGGTAGATGTAGATGTAACAGGTGTGGAATTCATCGGTGTCAATACTGATGTTCAGGCTCTCAATCTTTGCAGAGCTCCCAGACTCCTGCAGATCGGTGAAAAGCTGACGAAGGGACTTGGTGCCGGAGCTGTTCCGGAGATCGGTCAGAAGGCAGCGGAAGAGAGCGCGGATGAGATCGCCCAGGCGATCAAGGGTGCGGATATGGTATTCGTCACCTGCGGAATGGGCGGCGGAACCGGCACAGGTGCCGCTCCGATCGTAGCCAAGATCGCGAAGGAGATGGGGATCCTCACGGTCGGCGTCGTTACAAAACCGTTCAGCTTTGAAGCTAAGAGCCGTATGCAGAGAGCGCTTGTCGGAATCGAGAACATCAAAGAGAATGTGGATACACTGATCGTGATCCCTAATGACAAGCTCCTCGAGATTATGGACAGAAGGACAACTCTTCCCGAAGCCCTCAAGAAGGCGGATGAAGTGCTCCAGCAGTCAGTTCAGGGTATCACGGATCTGATTAACGTTCCTTCGATCATCAATCTGGACTTCGCGGATGTCCAGACTGTCATGAGAGACAAGGGCGTCGCTCATATCGGTATCGGATACGGCAAGGGCGAGACAAAGGCTACAGACGCTGTGAAGATGGCAGTAGAATCACCTCTGCTTGAGACGACGGTCAGCGGTGCGACGGATGTGATCATCAACATTTCCGGCGATATCTCTCTGGCAGATGCATCCGACGCGGCAAGCTATGTGCAGGATCAGGCCGGCGACGATGTCAACATCATTTTCGGCGCGATGTACGACGACAGCAATACCGATTCCTGTGATGTCACTGTTATTGCAACCGGAATCGGCAGCAGAGATTCTGTTCCGAACAATTATGTATATCAGAATCAGAATACACGCAGGACAACCGGCCAGTCAGGCAGCGGTTCCTTCAAGAGCAGCTACCAGAATACAAGTTCTGCGCAGAGGAATACAACCTCGACGCAGAGAAACAATGCTTCTCAGAACAGCAGCAGGAATTTCAACACCGGCGCCAGCACCGGCGGCAATGGCCTTAAGAGCAATGTGAAGCAGGAGAGTCTTGACATTCCTTCCTTCCTCAGACAGCCCAGGAGATGATATCAGATCCGGCTTTTTGAGATTTATACTTGACAAATTGCTGACTGCCTGAATATAATAGTCAGGCAGTCAGATTTATGGGGATATAGCTCAGCTGGGAGAGCGCTGCGTTCGCAACGCAGAGGTCACGGGTTCGAATCCCGCTATCTCCACTACAGATTAGAAACCCCCGGACACCAACGGTGTCCGGGGGTTTTTATTTGGAAGAAGACAGAAGTTTATGAATAAAAGATTATAAACAGAAGATAACGGATAGCTGCCGACCATTTCGGTCAAAAATCAGAAAATTGTGGATAAACTGAGCTCATTATATGAATGTTTTCCACAAATTAGTCCACATTGTCCACATTTTTTTGAATATTGGCGATTGACCTAAACAGTCAATAAACTATCAACGATGAAGACGCGTCCAAATACTTTTGCGACCGTCGGAACGATCGCCGTCATCCGGTTCGTCGTCATCGATCTCGTCGAATATGGAGCGCTTGCGCACGTTGATATAGTTGCTTCGCAGGACGTCCAAAACGCTTTTTACTTCCCGGGAAGTGACCCTGCCGCCTTGCAGAAGGCGGGCGTCCGGACTGTGGCCGTCCAGATAATACAGGGACCCCTTTCTTGGCAGTGTTTCTCCGCCCTTTTGATCCAACAGGATCCTGGAATCGGCCTGGGAGGCGACTTTCAGACATACCCTGGCCGGAAAGCTCTCTTTGAGTCCGCGAAGGCATGAGGGTTTGGATGACGCCAGAATAAGGTGGATCCCGCAGGGACCCGCCAGCTGTGAGATGCGGAGAATGTAGGCCATCGCTGCCTGTTTGTTGGAAGAGAACAGCCGCTGATACTCTGTGATCATAATGATGCGGTGGCGCATCATGCCGCCCCGCTCGTTGTATTGAAAGATATTCCGGCATCGGGAGTTCTGAAGGATCTCGCTGCGCCGCTCGATCTCGGCACTCATATCGGAGAGCATGGCCATCGTCTGGCGTACGCTGCTCATGACATGGCAGTAGGGGAGATCCGTGTATTCTTCGAAGCTGAGGTTTGGCGAAGCGCAGAGATAGAGATCCACTTCCTCCGGAGTCTGCCGCATCAGGATGCTCAGCACCAGACCTTGCAGAAAATCAGACAGTCCGCTGCTCGGCGTTCCGCCGACCAGAAGATTGGGAATGTATGTCAGTTCCGCCATGATGCACTCGCGGTACAGATTCATGCCGATGGCCAGGGGAAGCCCCTCAGAGGACTCGTATTCGGGACTGGTGAGCAGATCGCCCAGCCAGACGGTATCCCGCTGCCATGGAATGTCAATATAGACATGACCTTCGGAGCGATAGACCCGCAGGTCTTTTCTGCGGAAAATGGATCTGTAAAGGGGCTCGAGCTTGATAATGCGGCTCGCGCTCCTTATGTCCTCGGGACGGACACCGATCCTGGTCATCATGGGTCCCTGAATACAGACGTCCACCACGCCGGAAATATCATTTTCGGCCCAGAGATCGATCAGGTCGTCGATATATGGATTCATGGAGCTGTCATTCCATCTTGTATGATATTTGAGATGTTCCCTTGTTTTGGGAAGAATAAATACTGCCATATGGATCTCCGTTTACATCGTAAGACCGGCACGTTTGCGCGCGCCGATATTTTGGATTATATCATGTTTGGGAAGTGCGTGGTATAATAATTGCTGACTGTATCCGCACATGTCCGGGCTGTATGAAGGAATGCACGGCATGAAGAGATGAGGTGATATACTGTGATCAGAATGATCGGTCTTGACCTGGACGGGACACTGCTGACGGCCGACAAGAGGATAAGCGAAGAAAATAAGAAAACCCTGTACAGAGCCAGTGAACAGGGGATCACGATCGTCCCTGTCACGGGGAGGCCCTATTTTGGCATTCCCGCTACTGTCATGGAACTTCCGTTCATCAGATATGCGATCACATCCAACGGTGCGGTGACGACGGACCGCGCGGGAGGAGGAGTGATCAGGGAGCGCTGCATGACCGCACAAAAGGCGGCTGAAGTTCTGAGCAAGGCTCGGGAAAGTGATATCATCCGAGAGTACTTTACAGGGGGATACGGCCATCACGATTTACAGGGAAGGCGCCTGCTCAAGGAGAGATTCGGAAATACACCGGTCATGGGCTATCTGAGACAGAGCAGGATCCTGGAGGAGGACCTGATGCAAAGCCTTGGCGCGCAGCCCGGCGGGATAGAGAATCTGTCCATTATGTGCCGGTCCGAGTCGCAGAAATATGATGTACTCGGCAGGATCCGCCATATTGAGGGGATCAGGATCATTTTTCCCTGGCCGACCGATCTGGAGATCACTTCGAACCGGGCAGATAAAGGCGAGGCGCTTCTCGACCTGTGTACAAGGCTGGGCATATCGCGGGAAGAAACAATGGCGATCGGAGACGGCAACAATGATCTCGGCCTTATGAGGGCAGCCGGGTTTTCCGTGGCTATGGGCAATTCGGATGAGGATGTGAAAGAAGCGGCAGATTTTGTGACGGATGATAACGAGCACGACGGCGTCGCTGCCGCGATCATAAAACATGTACTGTGATAAAGGAGGAACGCACAATGTATGGTGCTATATTAGGCGATATCATCGGCAGTCCCTACGAGTTTGATGTGAACAACATCAAGACAACGGAGTTTGAGCTGTTTTCCGATCGGTCGATGTATACGGATGACAGTATTATGACCTGCGCCGTAGCGGAAGGCCTGATGAACTGCGGGATCGATGCGGATGAAGAGACGATGAGCCGCTCACTCATTCAGGCAATGAAAAAATACGGGAAACGTTATCCTTTTGCCGGCTATGGCGTGAATTTCAGTATGTGGCTGCAGGAGGAGGATCCGAAGCCTTATCAAAGCTTCGGAAACGGGAGCGCTATGCGGGTGTCTCCGGCAGTCTGGCTGTGTCAGGAAAATCTGCAGCAGATGCTTCACATAGCAGCAGTAACTGCTGCTGTGTCTCACAACCATCCGGAAGGGATCCGGGGTGCCCAGGCGACGGCTGCCGTCATTTTTATGGGGCTTCACGGATCGTCCAAAGAAGAGATCAAAAATATGGTGACGAAAGCTTTCGGATATGATCTCTCAAGGACATGCGACGAGATCCGGCCGGATTACCATCACGTCGAATCCTGCCAGGAGACAGTTCCCCAGGCGATCTGCGCATTTATGGAGGGAGGCAGTTTCGAGAGCGTGATCCGGCTTGCCGTGTCACTCGGCGGCGATTCCGATACGCTGGCGGCAATCGCAGGCAGTATGGCGGAGGCTTTTTACGGTGTGCCTGAGGATCTCAAACAGGAGGCGAGAAGAAGGCTTCCCGATGATCTGAGGGAGGTCCTGGACAGGTTTGACGCAAAGGTAGAGGAAGACAAAAAGGCGAGGGAGAGCGATCCGGCCAGGATGGAAGCCTTCCGAAACGCGCTTCATCCCGGAGCGCAGAAGAGAACCGGCCGGGGCAAAAAACCGGATTTTTCAAGCAGCGCCGAATTGGAAAAAAGACTGTCAGATCTTCACGGCACCCGTACGAACGAGACGCTTGCCAAGTGCTTCGAGGCGCTGAGCACAGCGATGTACAAGGGAGGCAGTCTTTTGGTACCGGTGAAGCCTATGGGGCTCGGAACAGCCAAAGGCGGGACTGCGAGAGCGCTTCAGATGAAAATGGTGGCGACCAAAGACGGAAGCAGCTGGCAGGTTGCCTACACGAGCCCGGATACGTTCAAGGCCGGCGTCTCGGCTAAGGACCCGGTGATGGCTCTGACCATCCGGCAGGTCCTGGAGGCTTTTACCAATGAAGGGGACGGCAAGATCAAGGCGCCGGAACAGGTGAGGGGCGTAGTACTCAACCCTGAGAAGAATCCTCTCTTTGTGCCGAGGGAAGCAGCCGCACAGATCATGAAATCACAGGAGCAGATCCGAAGAGCAAACAGGAGCGGTATTCTCGTCACGAAAGGCGACATCACGAAGATGAAAGCGGACTGCATCGTCAATGCAGCAAATACATCACTTCTGGGAGGCGGAGGCGTCGACGGGGCGATCCACAGGGCAGCGGGGCCCGAGCTTCTTGAAGAGTGCAGAAAGCTGGGAGGGTGTCACACCGGCGATGTCAAGATGACCCGCGGATACAAACTCCCCGCGAAGTACGTGATCCATGCCGTCGGGCCAATCTATGACGGTGACGAAGAGGATCCGGTCCTTTTGGCTTCCTGCTATACCAAAGCACTGGATCTTGCAATGAAAAACGGACTGCACAGCATCGTGTTCCCAAATATATCCACCGGAGTCTACGGCTATCCCAAACAGGAAGCGGCTAAGGTCGCCATGGGCGCGGTCGGCAGCTGGCTCGCGTCACACAAGAACTATGTGATGCATGCGGTCATGTGCTGCTTCGATCAGGAAAACTACGCGATCTATGAGAAAATGGTGAAAGAAAGAGAAAAGGCTGATCAATAAAAAAAGATCAATAAAAACTGATAAAATCTGATCAGACAGGAGATCACAGAGTGCTTACTGAGTGAGAGGGGTGCAGGTTTACAGTAAACCGGCACCCCTCAGTATATCTATCCCCCCTATTTGGAATAAATAGCCTAATCAATCATATAATCAGTGTATCATTCAATTGCGGACAAGTCAACGAATTGTATATTTTTACATTGTATTTTGATGAAATATAGTCAATATTGCACAAAAGGATATTGGACTGATCCAAATGGACAAAACACGGTTCCGTGTCTATAATAACTGATACAGGCTGTAAACGAGCAGATTGGAGAGTTCAATGACGATCAAAGATATGGATATCGGACAGTCCGGTATTGTGACGAAAGTCGGAGGAAAGGGCGCTCTGCGCCAGCATTTTCTGGATATGGGAATGATTCCCGGAACGGTCGTGAAAGTGGTCAAATATGCACCGATGGGTGACCCGGTGCAGCTGAGCATCCATGGGTATGACCTGACTTTGCGGGTCGATGATGCCCAAAAGATCGAGGTGACGCTGTGCGAAGAGAAGGCGGGTGCCGGGATCCTGAGTGATCAGACCCCAAATGATACAGGACTTGGGGAGGACAGCCATCCCGGGCTCGGCGAAGGCGGAAAATTCCATGACCCCTCGACGGAGCATGCGCTGCCGGAGGGAACACAGCTCACATTTGCGCTTGCGGGGAATCAGAACAGCGGAAAGACGACGCTGTTCAACCAGCTGACGGGATCCAACCAGCATGTGGGCAATTTTCCGGGCGTTACGGTCGACAGAAAGGACGGCGTGATCAGGGGCTACCCCAACACGCTTGTCACGGATCTGCCGGGAATCTACTCGATGTCACCCTACAGCAGTGAGGAGATCGTCACCAGACAGTTTATTCTCAGCGAGCATCCCAGAGGGATCATCAATATTGCGGATGCGACCAACATCGAGAGGAATATGTATCTGACTATGCAGCTGATGGAGCTGGATATTCCCATGGTGCTCGCACTCAATATGATGGACGAGATGAGAAAGAACGGGGGCAGCATCAGGATCAACAAGATGGAAGAGCTGCTGGGCATACCGGTCGTTCCGATCGCGGCGGCCACCAACGAGGGGATCGACGAGCTGATCGAGCATGCCATCCATGTGGCGCACTATCAGGAAAAACCGGAGAGACAGGATTTCTGTGATTCGGACGATCACGGCGGCGCGGTCCATCGCTGTATCCATTCGATCATGCATCTGATCGAGGACCACTCCCAAAGTGCGGGGATCCCGATCCGATTTGCGGCCAACAAAGTGATCGAGGGCGACAAAATGGTCCTGGATGCCCTGAAACTGGATCGGAATGAGCTGGAGACGTGTGAGCATCTGATCAGACAAATGGAAAAAGAGAGAGGACTTGACAGGTCTGCGGCCATCGCAGATATGAGGTACTCTTTTATCCAAAAAGTAAGCGCGGAGACAGTGGTCAAGCCGAAGGAGAGTATAGAGAGAAAGAGGAGCATAGGGCTGGACCGCATTCTCACCGGGAAATACACGGCGATCCCGTGCTTTATCGGCATCATGTTCGCGATATTTTTCCTCACGTTCAATGTGATCGGCGGTGCGCTGCAGAGCGCGCTGGAGGCAGGGATCGAATATCTGACCGGGCTGACGGACGCCCTTCTGACTTCTCTGAACGTCAATACAGTACTGCACTCGCTCATTATTGACGGCATATTCAACGGGGTGGGCAGTGTACTCAGTTTCATGCCGCTCATTGTTGTCCTGTTCTTCTTTCTTTCGATCCTTGAGGACAGCGGCTATATGGCGAGGATCGCCTTCGTAATGGACAAGCCGCTCAGAAAGATCGGACTGTCAGGACGCAGTATTGTGCCGATGCTGATCGGATTCGGATGCACGGTGCCGGGCGTCATGGCGACGCGGACACTTCCGTCGGAGAGAGACCGCAAGATGACGATCCTTCTTACGCCCTATATGAGCTGCAATGCCAAGATGCCGATCTACGGGCTCTTTGCCGCCGCTTTCTTCGGCGGAATGAAAGGCCCGGTCTATGTGGCACTCTATCTGACAGGGATCTTGTGGGGGCTGATCATGGCATGGGTTTTCAGAAAACTGTTCTTTAAGGGGGAAGCGGTCCCGTTTGTCATGGAACTTCCCAATTACAGGATGCCCAGGCCCGGGAATGTGGCGAGACTTCTGTGGGAGAAAGCGAGAGATTTTGTGACGCGCGCTTTCACAGTCATTTTTATCGCCACACTGGTGATCTGGTTCCTGCAGACGTTCAGCATCAGGCTGAATGTGGTCACGGATTCCAAGGACAGTATTCTCGCACTCGTAGCGAATGTGCTCACTCCGGTCTTTAAGCCCCTTGGATTTGCGGACTGGAGGATCTGTGTTGCCCTGATCGCCGGTTTTATGGCAAAAGAGAGCGTGGTCTCTACTTTGACCGTTCTGTTCGGCTCGGTGGCAGCGCTGCAGGCAGCCCTGACACCTGCCGCCGCGGTCAGCCTGCTGGTGTTCTGCCTGCTTTATACACCTTGTGTGGCGGCTGTGTCATCGTTCAAGCGAGAGCTCGGTTCAAAATGGGCTTTCGGAATTGTTGTTGAACAATGTGTTGTCGCCTGGATCGCAGCGCTGATCATCGGAATCCTCATGAGAGTGATCGGATTCGCCTGATGATGACCTGAGAACTGTGAAGCTCTATATGATCACCATTTGTTTGGCGGGTCCGGGTTTGACGCCGTCTGCGGACTTGCCCGTTCTCCTGGCCGCCATAATATCATAGAGGAACTCGGCGCGGATCTCTTCCCTTAAAATGGAAGCCGGCCCGGGGGAGAGGAGCTCATCTGCCCGGGAGAGCTTATCAAGAAAGGGAACGGAGCTGCCGGCCGCTATGCTTCGAAGGAGCGGACGCGCTGTCCGCCTAAAGCCGATCGGGCGGATCCATCCGCATAAGCCGAAGCGCGAGTCGAAGTCCTGCATGACCTCTGTTCTCATTCCCAAAAGGATATGCATGAGTGCCCGGGATACCCGTGTGTACGTATAATTCCTCGTCTTGACGGCGTCGGTAAATGAGGAGAATGTGTCAAAATAGGGGAGCTCATGCAGGATTCTCCCGGCCAGGTCCTGCGACACGTCGAGGAAACAGGACAGATCTTCAGGCTCTGCCGCATTATAGAGCGCATGCAGCAGGTGATCGGAGAAATCGTCTCTGCATAGTATGGGATCCGTACGGCGTCTTTTGGCAAGGAGGTCGCTGCGGATATCGGAGGCGGATCTGCACTGTGTGCGGAGAATGGCATGGGGGGTTATGGTACTATGACACAAAGCCAGTGCCTTGAGGTATTCCGTTCCCAGCAGATCGTTGGGAGAGGAGGGGAGGCCCTGTGAGCCTGCAGCATTGGATCTGGCCTCAGGGTAAGTGAGTCCTGTGCGAAGACCTCTTTGAAGGATCTCGGAATACTCATTTGTCTCATTTTTGATCAGATCTGCCGCTTTCTGAAGTTTCGTGATGTCGCCGCACTCGGAACCGAATGCCAGATCCGTTACGACTCCTGTGCTTTCAAGCAGCGCTGCTGCGCCTCGGGCAAAATAGTCTGCACCCGCGCAGGCTGCATAGAGCGGCAGTTCCAGCACCAGATCCGCGCCTTCGCGGAGAAGCGCTTCGGTCCTGAGTTCTTTGGAAACGATCGAGGGTGCGCCGCGCTGGACATAATCACCGCTCAGGGCGACGATCACGTAATCTGCGTCTGTTCTTTTCCTCGCTTCTTGTAAGAGATATATATGTCCTTCGTGCAGGGGATTGCACTCTGCGATGATTCCCGTCACTTTCATTTAAATATTCTCCCTTTGTAACCGGCATCGGGCGGTTCTGCCCCGGTCCCGGACCATTCCCGGTCCATTATTTCGAATCTGATATTCTGAATCCGACATTCTGAATCCGATATTGGAATCCGATATGTCATATTCGATTTTATTATTCCATATCGCCAATAAAAGTTCTACGAGCATTTCAGAAGTTTTGTTTTAAAACAGGAGCAATTCTTGTCCCTTTAAAACAATGTGTGTATAATTAAAATCAGAGCAGCTTGCGGCAATGCGAATCTATTGCCGTTTCTTATGATTCATTATTTAGGGGAGAAGAAAATGAATATTCTGGTAATCAACTGCGGCAGTTCTTCACTGAAATTCCAGGTCATCAACGCTGAGTCCGAGAAGCTTCTTGCAAAAGGACTTTGCGAGAGAATCGGCATGGATGGTTCCTGCATCACGTATGAGAACAAGGCAGACAACAGCGGCAAGGAAGTCAACGAGATTCCCATGCCCGATCACAACAAGGCAGTGAGCCTGGTACTTGACGCACTGACCAATGAGAAGACCGGCGTCCTGAAATCTCTGAGCGAGATCGGCGCTGTAGGTCACAGGATCGTCCACGGCGGCGAGAAATTCACATCCTCTGTGGTCATTACGGACGAAGTGATCGAGGCGATCAAGGAAGTATCGGATCTGGCGCCTCTGCATAACCCTGCAAACCTGATCGGCATTGATGCCTGCAAGGCACTCATGCCCGGAACACCTATGGTAGCTGTCTTCGATACGGCATTCCATCAGACAATGCCCGAGAAGGCTTATATGTATGCACTTCCTCTTAAGTTTTACAGAGATTACAAGGTGAGAAGATACGGCTTCCACGGGACCAGCCACTCCTTCGTATCCAAGGAAGCTGCGAAAGTTGCCGGCAAACCTTATGACGCAGTCAAGACGATCGTCTGCCATCTGGGCAACGGCGCGAGTATCTCTGCTGTCATGAACGGCAAGTGCGTCGACACATCCATGGGACTTACTCCGCTCGAGGGCCTGATCATGGGAACCAGAAGCGGTGACCTCGATCCCGCGATCGTCGATTTCATCGCCGGCAAGGAGAACCTGACAGCTGCTGAGGTAGTTAATATCCTCAACAAGAAGTCCGGTGTATTTGCTCTTTCCGACGAGCTCTCCTCTGATTTCCGTGACCTCGAAGAGGGATATCTGGGCGGCAACAAATATGCCAAGCTCGCTGTCGATGCGTTCTGCTACAGAGTTGCGAAATATATCGGCTCCTATACAGCAGCCATGAACGGCGTCGATGTCATTGCTTTCACAGCCGGAATCGGCGAAAACAGCGCATTCGTACGTGAGAAAGTAATGGATTATCTCGGATATCTGGGCGTTACATGCGACAAGGAGGAGAACGCGAAGAGAGAGGACGTGCACAGAATCTCCACGGCAGACAGCAAAGTTCTGGTATATTCCATCGCGACCAACGAAGAGCTGGCGATCGCGCGTGAGACATATGCACTGACCAAATAATTGGCCTAAAAAGTTGTTGACAAAGGAAGATGCCGTAAGTATAATACCATTTGTGTGACTACTTCAGCGGTAAGGAGGTGTAACGATGTCGATCTGCCCTAAGAATAAATCTTCCAGAAGTCATAGAGATAAGAGAAGAGCAAATTGGAAAATGACTGCTCCGACTCTCGTGAAGTGCAGCAAGTGCGGTGCTCTTACGATGCCCCACAGAGTGTGCAGAAATTGCGGCTCCTATAATAAGAAGACCGTGATCGAAGTCGAAGACTGATGGAATCGGATTTAACGACAAAATGATGTGATCGAAGCGGATGTCCAGCGGACATCCGCTTCTTTTATGAGTTTGGGCTTTTGGTTAGAATTCTGAGTATGTATTTATGAGTCCGGATTCTTACATTTTCTACGGGTTCTTGCATTCTAGCATCCCTTTTAGTATATTATTTTGGTAACAGCGAGTCTCAAACGGACCGTATTTTGATCTGAATGGAAGTGGGAAAAGGATATGAGTGATTTTGTACATGTTGCTGTTGATGCAATGGGAGGCGACAATGCACCCTCTGAGATCGTGAAAGGTACAGTGGAAGCACTGAGCAGCTGTCCCAATCTGAAAGTGACATTGACGGGAAAAGGAGAGATGATCAGAGCCGAGCTGTCAAAGCTCAAATATCCGGCGGACAGGCTTGAGATTTTGGAGTGTACCGAAGTCATCGAGATGGCAGAACCTCCGGTGGAGGCGATCCGCAACAAGAAGGATTCTTCGATCGTCAAAGGTCTTCGCCTTGTCAAGGACGGCACATGCGACGCTTTTGTGACAGCGGGAAGCACCGGAGCAGCTCTTGCGGGAGGTCAGCTCCTTGTCGGCAGGATCAAGGGCATCGAGAGACCGCCGCTCGCACCGCTTCTTCCCACTGCCAAGGGACCGGTCCTTCTTGTGGATTGCGGAGCCAATATGGACCCCAGGCCCTCCATGCTCGTGCAGTTCGCGCAGATGGGTTCCATCTATATGCGCTGCATGACGGGAGTAGAGAAGCCGAGAGTCGGTCTTGTCAACGTGGGCACAGAGGAGGAAAAAGGCAACCAGCTGGCAAAGGAGGCGCATCAGCTTCTGAAGAATTGCCCGGATATCTGCTTTGTCGGAAATATCGAGGCGAGGGAGATCCCGGAAGGCGTTGTGGACGTAGCGGTCACAGACGCATTCACCGGCAATGCGATCCTGA
>Ga0310695_10005954_pt1 | contig 20685 bp, 19 predicted proteins | sample RumenRJG_04DNA_FD_203882 | JGI IMG/M metagenome (GOLD analysis project Ga0310695, IMG submission 203882) | Bovine rumen microbial communities from Lethbridge, Alberta, Canada - RJG_04 (v2) (version 2) | ecosystem: Host-associated > Mammals > Digestive system > Stomach > Rumen | place: Canada...
TGGCGTCTATTGGAATACCAAAAAGTTGAAAAAGAATAATCGCATCCGTCGCATAGGAGGCGACAAGGGCGGCTATTGGGAAGTGATAGAGAATGGTACTCACAACGGGACACCTATTTTTCTTGAAAAGCCTTTGCCGTTTCGCGGAAAATGCGTATCTTTGCAGTCATTAATAATGTGGTTATATGAGACTTTGGACGTGAAATTTATGCAAGGTGACGAGGTGGCATACTGTGCTCACAAAGGGTCAGACACGATATGAGACGGAACGAATAAAGGACATGAACGAGAACATGATAAAGATGTTTTTGACAGCAAAACAATTAAGTTGCAGAAAGAGAGGTAATTTTGCAAGCGGAATATGACAGAAGAAAATGGTCGATAAAACCCTCTTTGGCAGAGAAGCTGGTCGATATTTTGAATTTTGTGGTCGATAAAGGCGAATTTACCACCGAGCAGATTGTCGCCCATTTCGGCTTCAACGCCACCACCGCCAAGCGCTATCTTCGCCAACTCACTGAGTTCGGTTAGTTTACTTACGGCAAAGGTCGGGGCTAAAAAAAGCGGGGCAAAGGTTTGGCACTTTCGAGGGTTTTTGTTACCTTTGCAAAAGAAAAAAAGAGAGACGTATGAGAATCATCTGCGATGCACCAGGACAGACGTGTAACCGGCTGTGGACTTACGTAGCGTCGGTGGCGCGATGCGTTGCCGAGCGGCGCCGTATGATGATCATCTTCTTCGACTGGACCATCGAGGACTTTCCCCAGCTGCTCCATTGCCCGTTCGTCTACTTCCCGCTGTGGCAGAAGTGGTACTTGGAGCGGGGCAACGGGTGGAACAATTACAAGGGTCTGACGTGGAAGGTGACGCACAACAAGACGTGGGACAAGATATTCAAGTTCCTGGGCTGCACGAAGGGTTGGCAGACGCGCTCCGACACGCGCTACCTGCAACAGACGCTGCCCGAGCTGCAACGCATTTTCCGCCCGAAGGACGACATCATGGCTAAGGCCGAGGCGATGGTGGCCGAGTTGCGGCAAGAGGCTGACTTAGTGGTGGGCGTCCACATCCGCCGTGGCGACTATGCGACGTGGCACGACGGGCGGTTCTTCTATGAGTTAGAGGACTACCGGCAGTTCATGCTGCGCGTGCAGGCGCTCTACGCTGGCCGTAGCGTCAGCTTCTTTATCAGCTCGAACGAGGCCTTCGAGCCAGACGACGTTTTCGAGGGCTGCCGCTGCCGCCGCTTCGGACGCGAGCCGTCGGGAGCTATTCTCGACCTCTACACCCTCTCCGTCTGCGACCTCATTATCGGCCCCTTCAGCAGCTACTCGCGCTGGGCGTCGTTCATCGGGCACGTACCCCTCTGTTTCTTGGAGTCGAAGGACCAACAGTTCGACGCGTCGAGTTTCTCGCCGATTGTTGATTTCTTCCACTTCGAGAACGGGCGCGAAATCTACGACTGGTAAGCCTATGAAGATAGCCATCCTGACATCGGGCGTGCTGCCCGTCCCCGCCGTACAAGGGGGAGCCGTTGAGACGTTAGTAGACCTATACCTTGACTACAACGACCGCCACCATCTGCACGACATGACCGTCTACAGTCTGCGCCATCCCGGCACCAGCCGTCATCCAGCCCTCGCGTCGGCCGTCAACCATTACCGCTACATCGACACCACGAGCCAGGTGGCACGACTGCGCAAATACTACTACATGAAGCGCCACCCCGGCGGCTACTACCACTACTCGGTAGAGTACTTCCTCGGGCGCGTCATCCGCCAGCTGCGCCGACACTCGTACGACCTCATCATCGTCGAGAACCGCCCCGGCTACGTGCTGCGGCTGCGCGACAGCCTCGACGCCCGCTTCGTGCTCCACCTGCATAACGACTTCCTGAACGCCGACAGCCGCGAGGCCAAGGCCGTCGTCTCAGGCTTCAACGCCGTGGTGAGCGTGTCGGACTTCATCACCCGCCGCGTGCGCACCATCGCCCCCGACACCACCCGCTGCCTGACCGTCAGCAACGCCATCGACACCCGCCGATTCGCCGACGCCCGCCCCATCAGCCGCGCTAGCATAGGTCTCGCCGACGATGATTTCCTCATCGTCTACAGCGGACGTCTGACGCGCGAGAAAGGCATCCTCGAACTGGTGCAGGCCGTCAGCCGCCTCAGCACGGTCATCCCCCGGCTGCGGCTGCTCGTCATCGGCGCTACGGCCTACGGCCACGACCAGCACCCCACCCCATTCATCGAAGAGCTGCGGCAGGCGGCAGAGCCCGTCAAGGAGCGCATCACCTTCACCGGCTTCATCGACTACCGAGAGGTGCCGTCGTACCTGAAGACGGGCGACGTGGCCGTCGTGCCGTCGATGTGGGACGAGCCCTTCGGGCTGACCGTCTTAGAGGCAATGGCCGCCGGACTGCCCCTCATCGCCACGCGTAGCGGCGGCATACCCGAAATCTGCGAGGGTATCGCCACGATGGTCGACCGCGAAAATATTGTTGAGAACCTGGCCTCAGCCATTGCCGACCTCTATGCCGACCCAGAGCGGCGCCACACGATGGGCACCCGTCTGCAAGAACACGCCCGACAGTTTGACAAAGACACCTACGCCCGGAACTTCTTCGACGCCCTACGCCTGCTTGACGCCAAATAGATAGCGCGCCAAGAACGGACTGAGCCGCAGCACGTAGCTGGCCGCCAGACTGAGCAACAGCACCACCAACGCCACAGTCATCACCACCCCGAACTCCAACAACTGACTATTGTAGGCCAGCAGTCTGCCGGCATCGTCCATGAGCCATCGCGGCAGGAAGAAGTAATGCAGCAGATAGACATCCAACGTGCGCCGACCCACATACTGCAACGGGCGCGACACGTGCCACCGCTCCATCCAGCCGCTACTGAGCCTGAAAGCCGTAAACACCATCGCCACGCCTAACAAGCCGCCGCCCGTGAAGCGCAGATACTCCAGCCAAGGATTGTCAGGATGAGCCGTCAGGGCTACGGCGAAGAATCCCAACGTGACGCCCGCCACCACCTCGTGGCGACTGGTCAGACGGACGAACGTCTCGAAATGGCGACGCACGAACGTGCCGACGTAGAAGAAGAGGTAGTAGCGCCAGAGCGACACACTCAGCAGACCCGCCACGTCGAGCAGCAGCCCATGCTCGCCACTCAGCCGCCACGCGTGCTGACAGCCGCCAAACCAGAAGCCGCCCACCGAGACCACCAGCGCCAACAGCCACCCGTAGCGGGGCAGACAGCGGACGGCTAACATGTTGATGACGAAAAACTCGAAGAGTACGAACGTGAACCAGTAGCCACCCTTCAGCGCCCCCAACTGGTGGAAGAACTCGGGCGGCGGTGCCAACAGCAGCAGGAAGATGAACGTCGGCACGATCTGCACCATGAACTTATGACGGACATTGGGCAGGAAGGGTCTGCGGCTGACAGGCTCGAACAGCCAGCCGCTGATGAAAAAGAAACAAGGCAGACGGAAAAGGAAGAAAACGGCGTTAAAACCCATCGTCGAGTCGCCCAAACAGAAGTGGCAGACGTGGGAGTAGACGACGAGAATCATGGTGAATCCCCGCATCGCGTCGATATACGATATACGCTTCGTTTCCATTCAACCGAACTATCTATTTACGACGCACTCCAAAGAGGAACATGGCCAACCAACTGCTCTTCATCAACAGCTTTGATATGCATATCGTCACAAAGATAATAGCAGAAGCTACCGCAACGTAATATGGAAATTCCAGCCACCGGTTCTCTACCACGGGGAGCACCGTCAACAACGGGAATACCAGGAAGAAATGAAGCATATACACCTGCAAGGAGTTGACACCTACGGTCGCAAAAACGCTCTTCAAAGGCTTGAAACTGGTAGAGAATACCGACAACAAGAAGAGCAGACTGAACAGATTGCAAACCATGTTGAGACCGACCTTCCACAGGCTATTCTGGAAATAGAAGAAAACAAGGAGATAGAGAAACAGATACAGAGGTGCATACTTCAACTGCAAGAACCGGTCCAGCCTGTAAGAGTAATAGCCCATCATGAAGAAAGGATAGAAGTGCCAGTACAACTTCACGCACAACAGATGATTGACCAGCCCGTCCTTAGGAATCATGACAAAGGCGAGCGAAGCTATGGCATATACAGCCGTATTGACGTAGATAGACTTGATTTTGAACTGCGTGGAGCACTTCTTGACGAACGACAAAGTCACCATCAGTTCGAAAAGCACCAGCATGAACCAATAGCCATTCTTATGCTCCTTCAGCCAGAACTGCGACCAATAAGAAGCGTCCCACAGTCCCCAGATGACGTAGAAAGACAGCAGCGGGAACAGCAGTCGTATCACCTTTGTCCATATCAGCTTACGGAAGCCATAGCGGTCGACAGAGACATGGGCCAGGAGTCCGCTGATATACATAAAGACGGGCAGCTCGATGGTATCGCAAACATTGAACGCCAGCGAACCTTCAGAGCGGTTGGAATAGAAATACAGGTGTCCGAACACGATGAAAAGCATCGCAAAGCCTCGCAGGTAATCGTAGGTAATGTTTCTCTTCTTTTCCATATATGTTTTATTTCTTTTTGTTTCGTTTCTGAGCGTCCTTGACGACGTCGTATGCCATACACGAATCCAGAACATGGTAGCCATCCAGATTCAGATGCAGGCGGTCGTCCAGATACAATTCAGGATGGGCCTCTATACCGCCCGAATTCCAAGCAGACATCGGGATGAAAAGGACTTTCTCGTCCAAGCCTGTTTCCTTGAGCATTCGCCTCATCGCGTCCCGGTAAACCTGAGAACTGCTATCGTCAATTTGAGTGCAAAGGGTTATCACGTCGTACATCCATTGCCTATAGAACTTGCGACTCCCATTGTAATACTCGAAGTCGACGCTTGGTATCTCCAGCACGACGGGCCTGATGCCGTTTTCAATCAGCAGGTTAAGCATCAGGCGATAGTTGCCTGTGTAAAAGTCAGCCGATCTGTATATACGCATATCATTAATCCCCGCCATGATGATGCAATAATCCGGATGCTGCTCTATCAACGGCTGCAAGCAACGGTCAATATCCCAGGTGTGTTCTTCCGTATGGTCGTAGAACATCTCATAATAAATCTCCTTGGTAATCTTACCGCTATGGCCGCGCGAGAAGCATTTTACCGGACGGGAAGTGAGCCTTCGGGCATAACGGCAGAAAATGGTGTCGCACTCCAGCGAGGCATGATATTCCGCCCAGCTGTCGCCGACGACTGCCACCCGCAACGTGTCGTCATTAGGGCGAGGACCAATATGGTAGTACGGCAGTTCCTCGGCAACCCTAAACTCCCTATCGATAACAAAAAAAACAAGGAAACCAGCAGACAGGCACACAGCCAACAAGACCAATGACCACCACAGCCATTTCAGTCTTCTCAACCTGACCAAGAACCCATATACCGTGTAACGCTTCATTCTCTCTTAATGTCATCAAGCCACTTGAATCTGCAAAAATATATAAAAAAAACGACATACAAGACAATTCTGACAAAAATATCGTATTTTTGCAGTATGAAAGCGCGCATCAACTGGATTGACTGGGCCAAGGCCTGGGCGGCGACGACGGTTGTCTTCTGTCATCTGCCGCAGTCGCCGGAGTCGTTCTACTTCCGGTATCTGCAGGCCGTCATCATCTCCATCTTCTTCTTCATCTCGGGCTATCTGAAGCGCGACAGGGGCAGTGACCGGGCAAACTGGCAGAAGTACTGGTCAAGTCTCGTCGTGCCCTATCTATTATTTAACGCGCTCATCTATCCCTACTGGCTGCTGAAGTTCTACGTGGCCCACGGCACCTTGCCCGGCATAGCCGAAGCCCTGCGCCCCGTCGTGGGCACCCTCCTGCTGCAGCATAGCGGCAGCTTTGCCGAGCCGTTAGACGGGCCTCTGTGGTATCTGCCCGCCATCCTCATGATGCACGTCGCCATCGACCTGTGTCGCAAGACCCGTCATCAGCACCTCATCATGATTGTGCTGTGCGTCGTGTCGTTCGTACTCTATGCAGCCAACAAGTATTGGTACTTCGCCCCCGACCTGACGCCGATGGGCGTGATGCGCAATCTACCTTATTATTATATAGGCTACGTGATGGGGCAGCAGCGCACGCTTCTCAACACCCGACGGTGCCGGGATGCGGCGGTCTGTCTGGCGTGCCTCGCGGCGAGCGTCGCCCTCTTTGGCTGGCATCTGCAGGCGTTCTATGCCGGCGAACACCTGCTCCACATCGTGCTCTTCTACCCCGTCAACATCGGGTTCTTCCTCGGCGTCGTCTACGGCTGCAAGGTGCTGGGCAGCTGTCCGCGAACGGTCGTCACGCTCTCTGAGGGCACGCTTATCGTCATCGGCCTGCATATCGTCGTCATCAGCTTTGTCAACGCCGCCGCCGAACACTTGTTCGGCCTCCACACCACCATCTGTTACGCGTGGTACGAAGCCGCCGTCATAGCCCTCGCCATCGTCGCCCTGCTCTACCCGCTCATTCCGTGGGCGAAGCGCCACTTCCCAACACTTTTAGGCAAGCGTCAGCCTACGCCTTGACGCCGTAGAACGTAGCATACCACTCGGCAAAGGCGCGCAGACCGTCGCGCAACGAGGTGGAGGGCTTGAAGCCGTAGTCGCGCTCCAAGGCCGACGTGTCGGCATAGGTGGTTGGCACGTCGCCCGGCTGCATCGGCACCAGTTCCTTGTGAGCCTCGAAGTCGTAATCGGCAGGCAGTACGCCGGCGCGCACCAGCTCCTGTTGCAGGATGTCGACAAACTGCAGCAGATTCTCGGGTTGGTTGTTACCGATGTTGTAGACGGCATAGGGCGGCAGAGGCAGTCCGTCGTCGCCCTGGCGCTTCTCGGGTGCCCCTTGCATGATGCGCACCACGCCCTCGACGATGTCGTCGACGTAGGTGAAGTCGCGCATGCAGTTGCCGTAGTTGAATATCTGGATGGTCTCGCCGCGGCGCAGCTTGTTGGTAAAGCCGAAGTAAGCCATGTCAGGACGTCCGGCAGGCCCGTAGACGGTAAAGAAGCGCAGTCCCGTCGAGGGGATGTTGTAGAGCTTCGAATAGGCGTGAGCCATCAGCTCGTTCGACTTCTTCGTAGCGGCGTAGAGCGATACAGGGTTGTCCACCTTGTCGTCAGTCGAGTAAGGCACCTTCTTGTTCGTGCCGTAGACGCTCGACGACGAAGCGTAGACCAGATGCTCGACGGGATGGTGACGGCAGGCCTCGAGAATGTTGTAGAATCCAATAAGGTTCGACTGGATGTAAGCATCGGGATTGGTGATACTGTAGCGCACGCCAGCCTGGGCGGCGAGGTTCACCACGATGTCGAACTTGTACTGCTCAAAGAGCTGGTCGACGGTCTGACGGTCGGCAATATCGCCTTTGACGAACTGCCAGCTGTTGCCATTAATTATCCATTTTCCATTTTCAATGATCAATTGCTCCAACCGGTATTCCTTGAGCGACACGTCGTAGTAGTCGTTCATGTTGTCGATACCCACGATGGTGGCACCCTTCGCGTCGTTGAAGAGCCGCTTCACCAAGTTAGAACCAATGAAACCGGCAGCGCCGGTCACTAATATAGCCTTGTTGTTTAATTCAATCTTTTCCATATTTTTCTATTGCTGCGTAATACGTATCTAAACTGCCGATATCGAACCGTCCGGCGGTCATAGGCCAGGCGTGCATCGTAGTGTGCTCCACCATATAGTGAGCCAAGTTGCCAGGCGCATCCTTGCCACAACCGTTCTCTACCGAATGACGAACCAAGTCGAGGTCGGCCTGCCTGTAAATATAGAAAGGCGGGACGGCCCAATGGCTCTTCGGCACCTGCGGTTTCTCCTCCATCGCCAGCACGCGCTGTTGGTCGTCAAGCTCGACAACACCTGTGCGTTGCAGCTTCTCTATCGACGGCTGCTCGTGACACATGATGCAGCTGGTCTGTTTCTCGCGGGCAAAGTCAACAAACTCGCGGAACGAGAAGAACAGCAGGTTGTCGGCAGCCACCACCAGCAAATCTTCGTCAATCTGCAACTTATCGAGAGCAAGCAGCAGGTCGCAGACGGCTCCGAGACGGGTGTCGTTGGTATCCGTCCCGTCGTCGACGATGGTGATGGGCTTGGTGTAGTGCTGCTCGGCGGCCCACGTGCGGAAGTGGTCGGCAAACTTGTGGTTGGTGACGATGATGTGCTCGTCAATCTCGGGAATGGCGTCAATGTCGTCGAGCATACGCCCGAGGATGGTGCTACGGCCAATTTTCAGCAACGGCTTCGGGAAGTTACGGGTCAGCTCGCCAAGCCGCGTGGCATAGCCGGCCGCTATCACAATATTCTTCATAGGGACATTATACAAAACGTGCGCCGTCGTCGGGCCTGACGAAGAAGCACTTGAAGGTCTTTTCGTATTCGGGGAACTGAGCCAGATAGCGCTCCGTCATCTGCTGCTCAATAGTGTCGCGATAGGCAGGGTCGATGATGGCGATACAAGCGCCCTTGAAGCCTGCGCCGCTGAAACGGCCGCCCCAGACGCCGGGCAACGTCCGCATGATGTCGTAGATGGCTATCAGCTCGGGACTGCCGCACTCGTAGTTGTGGATGGAACTCTCGCAGGAGTCGAAGCTCAGTTTGCCAAACAGCTTCATATTGCCCGTTTCCCACGCCGTAACGCCTTGGCGCACACGACGGTATTCGGTATAGAAGTGTTCAGCCCTACGGGCAAAGCGCGCCGGCATAGCAATCTTCGTCTTGTCGAACGTCGTCTTGGGGATGTCGCGCAGGAAGGTCTTGTCGAACGTCTTCAACGGCTGGTCGAGATAGGCCAGCATGTTCCACGCCGCCGTCTTACACTCGTAGACGCGCAGGTTGTAGTCGCTATTGATGAGCGAGCGCGTCAAGCCCGAGAAGAAGATGGCTAGCTCGAAGTCGGGCATGTCGGGATGCTTCTGGATGATGCGGTAGTCGTTGGTGTCGCAGTCTAAGAACAGCAGCCCGTCCTTACGGCCCAAGGCGATACAAGCCTGGTCGAGCAGACCGTTGTTCAGACCGATATACTTACGCTCGGCCTCCGACGCTATCTGCACCACCTCGAACGGCTGCAGACTGATGCCGTTAGCCTTGGCAAAAGCCATGACGTAGGCTATCAACACGGCTGCCGACGAACTGAGACCGCCGACGGGAAGCGACCCTTGCAGCACGCCGGTGATGCCGCGCGTCAGCTGGAAACGCTTGCGCAACGCGAACTTCGCACCACGGGCGTAGTCGCCCCAGTTATATTGCCGCACTTGCGTCGGCTGGTCGATATTGAAGTCGACGATGCCGTCGAACGAACGCGACTCCAAATGGACGTGACCGTCGTCGGACGGACTGAACCACAGGTCGACACCCTTGTCGATGGCAAAGCCCGTCACCAGACCATGCTGGTGGTCGACGTGCGCACCTATCGGACAGACGCGATAGGGCGAGAAAATATGATATTTATATTCCATATTTAACGATTGTTTCAGCAATTTTCGGCAAAAGTAATCATTTTTTGAGAAAAAACCAAAAATTTTTTTGCAACTCTCATCTTTTTTCGTAATTTTGTCCCGATAAACTAAAACTATAATATGGACTTAAGCATCATCGTTCCTGTCTACAACGTGGAGAAATACGTCCGGGCGTGCCTCGAAAGCATATTCCGGCAGGGGCTTGACGAAGACCGATTTGAGGTCATCATCGTCAACGACGGCACCCGCGACCGTAGCATGGAGATGATTGCCGACATCATCGGACAGCACAAGAACATCACGGTCATCAATCAGGAGAACCAGGGACTCTCGGTGGCCCGCAACAACGGCGTCAAGGCGGCCAAGGGCGACTACATCATCATGCCCGACTCCGACGACCTGCTCATAGCCGACAGTCTGCCCACACTCCTGAAACCCGCCTTGGAGACGAAGGCTGACTTAGTGATGGCCGACTTCCTCATGCTGGGCGACGAAGAGATAGAGCGCTACCAGCCCCCCGTCAACCGGACGTTGAAGATACAGGAGAAAACGGGCACAGACCTGTTCTTAGAAGACTACACACCCTACGAGAGCTACGTCTGGCGCACACTCTACCGCCGCGAGTTCCTGTTGGAGAACAACATCTGGAGCTATCCCGGCATACTCTTCCAGGACGTTCCCTTCACGCATGAGTGCTGCCTGAAAGCCAAGAAATGCATCAGGGCATCGTGGCTGCTGAACATCTACAGGACGGGGCACGCATCGGCCACGTACAACTTCGACAAGAAGAAGGCCGACGACTTCTGTATTGCCATGAGGGAAACGTGGAAATTATGCAGCTGGGGGGGACATACGCCCGAGACGCTCCGCAAGCTGAAGGACGACGTCTTCGTGTCGTTCAGCCACCTGATTATCTTGATTTCGTATAGTTTCAAGAGGCGGGTCGACAGATGGGTCACCATCAAATTCATTCAAAGAAACCTGAACCACGTCAGATTCGACAACGGATTCAAGCAAAGGGCAGTATCACTACTCTTCAAGTATATACCCATCACCTTTATCGAGGCCAACTACTATCTCAGACGGTTACTCCGACTTTTCAAATAAGTCCATCCAACGCTGCATGACGACGGGCTTCTGATAGCGGGCAACGGCCTCACGGGCAGCCTTACCCATACGCAGGCGCTCTTCGGGGTGACGAATCATCCAAAGCATGGCGTCGGCCAACGCCACAACGTTACCATCCTCGACCAGCAGACCGTCCTGACAGTCGGCAATAATATCCTCGGGACCATACTTACAACGGAACGCCACGCAGGGAATACCGCAGGACATGGCCTCGACGAGCACCAGCCCGAAACCCTCGTAGAGCGAACTGAGCGCGTAGAACTCGCTATCCTGGTATTCGGAGTAGATGTCTGCCGTAGGCTCGTGGATGATGATGCGGTCGGCCAAACCATACTGGTTGATGCGGTCTAAAAGCATCGGCCGGTCGGCACCCTCGCCGAAGATGTCAACCGTCCACTCCGGACAGTCGGCGGCAATCCGCGCAAAGGCGTCTATCAGCAAGTCGAAACGCTTCTCCTTGTTCAACCGTCCGGCACAGATGATACGATGGCCGCTACCGTCGTGGGGCTTGACCGCATCAGGATATTTGGTGACGGGATTGGGGATGACCTCGATGCGCGGGATGTACGAACGCCACTCGCGGGCGTCGCCCTCCGTCAATGTCACTAACAAGTCGGCCTTGGCTGCCTGGCCGAGCATCCATTTGTCGTATAAGACGGCCAGCATACGCAGGAGCGGACGGTCCTGGTAGTAGACCGATTTCTTGACGGCATAACAAGGGGCGTGCGACTCAATCATCTTGCGGGCACGGGTCTTCGCCGACAAGACGATATCCATCAGTTTGATGGAGCAGGTAGAGACAATCAGCACGTCGGGCTGCTCGGCATCTAACAGAGCCTGCAGGCGCGCCTTGAACAACTGGCGCAGACGCCTGATCTTGGGCAGACGTTTCAGAAGACCGTACTTCATAATGGGGAAGAACGGAACGCCAAGGTCAAGATGACGGATGGCGGGATGGAGCGGGAAGGCGTCGGGGTGCTGCCCCTGCTCGTAGGTCACCATCACCACCTCATAGCCCTGCCCGGCCAAGTAGTTCATCTTGTCGGACATTACCCGCTCGACGCCAGCCTTGACGGCGAACGACTTCATGACATATACTATCTTCTTCATACGCATCAACAGTTTATATCCACCTGATCAGCTTTCCGATAACATACAAGAGCCCAAGCGACAAACCCGACGGCAACTTGCTCACGATATAGAAGAAGAGGTTGAACAGGCGGTAGCGACGGAACGTCAATATCTCACGAAACGTGGCGGGATGCGCCATCTCGGCCATGATCTCGCGGTTCGTCAGGGGCTCCGTAAAACGACGGCGATGGCGCAAGGCCACGCAGACGGCGCGGAACTTGTGCTTGACAACCCGCGAACAATGGGCGTCGTAGAACGAACGGCCACGCAGACGGGCGCAACGTTCGGTCATGATGGCATCGGTGAGGAAGCGGCCACGAATCTCGTCGACGGGAATCGTCGTGCGGGCGTTGACACCCATCTTCGAACCGGGCCTCATCACGTAGTTATAGGTGACGTCGGGCAGGATGACGGCAGACTCAATGTCGGAATAGAAGTCGGACAGGAACAAGGCGTCCTCGTCCTTGCTGGCCAGGAACTTGATATCGTTACGCCGCAGGAAGTCGGTCGTGAACAGCACGTTACAAGCCGTAATGGCAACGTGCCAGCGCAAGTCCTGACAAAGATACTTTGCAAACTCATCCTTGCCCTTGATGACCATATAGTCGGTATACTGCAAGGTGGGTATCTCGTCGGTCGTACCGTAGACCACCTTCCGGAGCGAAGCAAAGACGGCATCGGTATCGTGAGCCTCGGCCTCTCTGACCAACAGCTCTATCGTGCCTGGTTCTATGTAGTCATCGGAATCGAGAAAGTACAGATACTTGCCGCGCGCCTGGGCGATAACGGCATTACGCGCCTCGCCGCTGCCGCCGTTGCGGGGCTGGGTTATGATCTGCAGCTTTGAGCCGTTTGCCTCCTGCGCCTGCATCTGACGGACAATCTGCATGGAGCCGTCAGTACCGCAGTCGTCAACAGCCAGAATCTCTATGTTCTGATAGGTCTGGTTCAGGACGGAAAGCAGGCACTTCTCAAGATACTGTTCGACATTGTAGACTGGTATGCCAATGGTTACTAACGGTTCCTCAATTCTGTTACTCATACACTTGACGATAACTGGGTAAATAACTCTTTCCAACGGGGCATGATGCGTTCAGCCTGGTAACGCTGGGACGACTGGATGCCGGCCTGCCCCATGCTGAGCCGGAGGTCATGGGCGTCTATCAGATGGCAAATCCTGTGGGCAAACAGAGGGATGTTGCGTTTCTTGATGATAAAGCCATCGACGCCGTCGGTAATAATCTCCGACGGACCGAAGGGACAGTCAAACGCAACCACCGGCACGCCACAGCTCATCGCTTCGGGCAGGACGAGGCCGAAAGGTTCGAAAGACGACGTCAGTATCAAGATGGAACTCTCGCGGTATTTTTCGAAAATGTCGGAAACAGGCTCATGGACAAAGATATTGGCATCGGCCTCTTCTATCATCTTCAACAGCTCATCCTTCTCCTCGCCGTAGCCGCCGTAAACGTCTAATCGCCAGTCGGGCCGTTGCCGGTGGACGAGCTTCCATATCAGCACCATGCTATAGATGTCTTTCTGATGAGAGAAACGACCGACGAAGATGACGGACTTGGAGTCGCACTTGCTCATGGCGCCCTGGTTCAGATGGACGACGTTGGGGATGACGCATACATGCTTGTTGATGCCGCGCCAGTCGTTGGCATCGCCTTCGGTCAGGGCGACAATCATCTGGGCATGACGGGCGGCACGACAATACCACCACGTCTTCAGCTGTTCGAACTTGTTGACCTGATTGAAACGCTCGGCATAGCGTATGGAATGCGACTCAAGGACAAGGGGTACCCCACCCTTGGCCTCGGCGATGGCCGACATCAGTTCGAGTCGCAAGGACACGACGACATCGGGCTGAACGGCCTGAAGATACGCCCGCAGCCGGTCGACAAACAGCCGACGGAGGCGACGGCGCAGCAGGAGACGACGGATAACGTTAAACTTGTATTGCTGCTGGAAACGGACGTCTAAGTCATGATGATGCACCTTGCTGCTCATGAAATAAGGTATAGGGTGATGACCCTGGTTGGCGGTCAGCAGATGAATCTCATAGCCATACTCGTCGGCCAGATAATTCACCTTATCTGTCAACACCCGCTCCAGGCCGCCCCAGATGGCAAGCGCATCACTAATGTAGACAATCTTCATGACTTCGGCTTCACTAAGTTATCGTCGCTATCTTCGTAATGCTCTTTCTTGAAAAAGATGCGCGAAAGCCCCTTGCTCTGGATCTTCACATGATGGACGAAGCTCTGCCACATCGACTGGTTGCCGACTGTTCCGTAGCCGGTAATAGCCCGACAACGGCGGTCGCGAACGAACTTGATGCGGCCATACTTCTTCAGCGACAAAGCCATCGAACCATCTTCGCCACGGATAATGTCGACACGATACTCCTCCTGACGGCCATAGTCGGCATCGTAGGCGAAGACCAGTCCGCGCACGCTCAACTCAGGACGCTTGAAATGCTGAATCCAGAGAAAGAGGTCGCGGCACATCTCGAACATCTTCAGCCCGAACCTACTATGATTGGCATCGGGGAAATAGCTCCACGTTGCCGAGACGGCCACCACGCCGGGCTTCATCAGCTGCTCAAGCATCAGCTCGTAGTACTGCGGCGGGTAGAGCGTGTCGCTATCGACGTCGAAGTAATACTTGCCGCGCGCATGTTGCAAACCGCAACGGCGGGCGTAGCCGCAGGAGTGCTGGTACTCGGTATAATACGGAATGCCTGACTGCCGGTAAATCTCGGCCGTACGATCCTTGGAATCGTTGTCGACGCCGATAATTTCGACCGGATACTTACAACGTATCTCGCTAATAGCCCAGAGACAAGCCTGCAGATGGGTCTCTTCGTTATAGCCGATGACGACGATGGAAGCCACAGGATGCTCGCTCTGCAAGGCGGCAAGCCGTTCACGCGTTTCGTCAATCACCTGCTGAGGCACCTCGCTGAACGGTTTGCCATAAATGGAGAGATACTTGTCATACCAGTTCGACATAAGCTTGTGTTTTTATTTCTGACTGCGAAGATAGGCATTTTTCATCAAACCGCCAAATTTTAGATTAACTTTTTGAGTTTTCCTAAAAGTCGGATGGCCGTCACACAGAGCGGAGCGGGCAGTTGCCCGACGACAAGCAACACTAAGTTCCGCAGGCGCGACTGACCGAAAGAGCTTATCTGGCGAAGGGTGGCAGGATGGGCCATCATAGCCCGGAGTTCCTCGTCGGATACCGCCGGAACAATCGTCGCACGACGCTTCAGAACGTGGCAGACCATATAGAAACTGGTCATGACGAGATAGAGGCAGCAGTCGGGAAAATAGAACTTATGGCTTAACGTCTGGACGTATGTCTTCAGATGGTCGACGGTTCTCGCATTACGCAGAATCTCCCGCTTCGCTATCGTCGGCCGTTCCTGATATTGAGACAAGGAATGCGCGCGACAATAATAAGTATAGGTGATGTCAGGCAACAAGACGGCACGCGACACACAGGTCACTAACTGGAACGTGAAAGCCATGTCCTCCCAATAGTCGGTATCGATAAACCGCAAGCCACGCTTCCGGAGCAAGGCCGTCTGCACCAAGTAGTTACAGGCTGAAGCCTGAACAGCGCCATACTTGCGAAAGGCGAAACAGGCTAATTGGTCGGCTCCAAGCAGATGGAGGGTCGGATACTGACAGACCACCCGTGCGCCCGTCAGTTCTATCTTCTCGTAAGAGCCGAAGGCTATCTCTGCGTCGTACGTCTTGACGTTCTGCATCAGCAGGGCGATGGTCTCGGCGGCTATCTGGTCGTCGGAATCCATGAAATACAGATAGTCGCCTTGCGCCGCCTCGATGATATGATTGCGCGCAGCGGCAACGCCCAGATTGGCGGTATGCGTCAGGATGCGGATGTCGTCCCCGCGAGGATGCTGTTGCTGAAGGTAGCGGACGACAGCCATCGAGCCGTCGTTACTACCATCGTCGACAACGAGGAACTCTACGGAAGGATAGGTCTGAGCCAGCGCCGAGCATAATGCCTGACGGATATAGGCCTCGGAACGGAAAACGGGCATTCCTATCGTGACGTCATACTTCATAGCGGTTTCAGCGCTTCAAAGAGTTGCTGCCATTGGGCGCCCACCTTATCTATAGAATACTGACGGGCTTTCTCCCGACCGTTCTGTCCCATCTGTCGGCGACGGTCTTCATCGTCCATCAACAGCATCATCTGACGGGCAAACGCCTCCACATCAAACGGCGGGACGAGGACACCATCGACGCCATCGGAGATAATGGTAGCTGGACCGTTCTCGCAATCGAAAGCCACGACGGGCAAACCGCACGACATCGCCTCTAAAAGGACCAGTCCGAACCCCTCGGTACGCGAAGGCATCACGAGTAGCGAACTGTCAAGATAAACGCTCATGACGTCGGACAGACTGCCGTGAAGGCCGCAACGGGTTTTGTCCAAATGGAGCGTCTCAACCAACTGCTCGTAGGGCGCGCGGCAACCGTCGCCATAAAGATCCAAGCGCCAGTCGGGGTATTGCCGCTCGACCTGGGCCCACGCCTGTAGCAACAGGTCGTAGCCTTTCTCGTTGACGTAACGACCGATAGCCACTATCCGTTTCGACGTCAACGAACTGGCGGGGCCGTCAACGTCGAAGGTCAAGGGGTCGGGAATCGTTGTAGCGTTCAGCTCGGCCCACTCCTGCTGCGTCTTCTCCGTCAGCACCACCAACTTGCCAAGACGCTTCAGATGGGGAATCAGGTTCTTTTTCCACCAAGCATGGAACCAACGTTCCAGCAGGCTCGGACGGGCACTCCTAATGCCCCGGAAATTCGTCAAGCTCTGATGAAGCTCGCCTAACTTGATGCTGCCATCGTCGATGTCGTTGATGAAGTTGATTTCACGACGCAAGGTGCTGATGGTGAAGTCGGGCCGAAGACGGAGTAACTCGGAACGCAACAGCCGTTTATACTGATACTGCTTCTTCAGATAGATGAAGACCTTCGTCAGGAAAGGCCGTTGCCACAGCTCTTCATAGTCTAAATGAAGGTTGACGAGACGTACGTTTTCAGAGAGGGGAAAGAAGGTCGTATCGTCGGGGCCTTCGGTGACGATAACCGTCACATCATAGCCTAAGACGTCGGCAAAATAGTTGGCCTTGACGCTAATGACGCGCTCAACACCACCCGCAGAATAGAGTGCAGGTGTGCAATAGACAATCTTATAATGCTGAGTGTTCAAAATACCTTCAATCGTGTTTTGGCGATGCAAAAATACTATTTTTATTTGAAAATAGCAAAAAAAGCAACAGATTATTTGGAAGATAGAAAAAAAATGGCTACCTTAGCACAAAATTTGACATCGTACGCTCTATGACCAAAGCCATGTTTCTTCTCTTTCACGGATTTGACCCGAACAACGGAATCAGCAAGAAGATTTCATATCAGGTCGAAGCGCTCAAAGCATGCGATATGGATGTCCACCTTTGTTATGTGGATGAGACCGTCACCAAACGGAGAATGGTGGACGACCGGATCATTGCCGACTACGGGAATGGCATCCTCAGCAAAATCAGGAAACGGATGGAGTTCTCATCCATCGTCAAGTATGCCATCGCCCAGAAGATTGAGTTCGTCTACATACGCTCGAACCATAATGCCAACCCGTTTACCATCCGGATGGTGAAACGGATGAAGCAGGCGGGCATGAAGGTGGTGATGGAGATTCCCACCTACCCGTATGACCAGGAATACGAGGCGCAAGGCATCAAGCGGCAGATTTTCCAGGACAAGATTTTCAGAAAGCGGTTTGCCCGACACTTGGACGCCATCGTCACCTTCTCGGACTATACCGAGATTTTCGGCCAGAAAACCATCCGCATTTCGAATGGTATCGACTTCGACAGCGTCAGGATGAAGACAACGGTCAACGACACGACGAAGGAGCTGAACCTGATTGGCGTGGCCGAGATACATAAATGGCACGGCTTCGACCGGCTTGTCAAAGGGCTGGCGCAGTATTACGCACAACCGCAGGACTATCTTGTCAGGTTCCACGTCGTCGGCTACTTCTTCTCGGCCGATGGCGAGGCTGAGTTTAAGAAAATGATTGCCGACAACGGTATGGAGCAGTATGTCATTCTGCACGGGAAGATGCATGGCGAGGCGTTGGACGACCTGTTCAACCGTTGCGACTTCGGCATCGGCAGCCTGGGCCGTCATCGTGTCAACATCCAGAGGATCAAGACGCTCAAGAACAGGGAGTATGCCGCACGAGGCATTCCCTTCGTCTATTCCGAAACGGACAGCGACTTCGACGAGAAGCCCTACGTGCTGAAAGCACCTGCCGACGAGACACCTGTTGACATCAACAGCATTCTGGCATTCTACCGGCAGCTGCAGATGACGCCGCAGGCTATCAGAGACTCTATTCGCGACCTTTCGTGGAAGCATCAAATGGCAACCGTCGTTAACAGCATCACATGAAGAAACGTATCTGCTTTTTAATAGACAGCATCTTCAGCATCGGAGGAGTCCAGCGGGTGACGGCAGTCATTGCCAAGGCGCTGGCCCAAGACGATGACGTGACGATACTGACCTTCGACAAGCCCGAGACAGCAGACACTTCTTTATATGGGATGGACGAAGCGCCTCTCCACTTCAGGCATTTCGCCTATCCTCAGGCCGGACGGATAGAGAACACACTATGCAAAGCCTGGAGCTGGTTCTACCTGAAGCGCCGGCTACAGTCGCAATGGGCTTCTACGCTCTACGGCTACAGCTCGTTTCCCCCATCGCTACGACGGGCACTTACCCGAGAACTACAGGCCGGACATTACGACGTCGTCATCGGCGTACATGCCCCGTTGGCCGGACGGTTAGCTACGATGAAGCGGGCCTTGAAAGGCGTCAAGACCATCGGATGGATCCACAACTCGTTTGAAGCCATCTATGGCAAGAATCACCTGTACTTAGGCGAAGCACGCCAACGGCACTACGTCTATCAGTTCCGGCGGTTGGACAAGGTCGTACTGTTATGCCAGCACGACGTGGAGATGTACGACGCCTACGACGCGGCCTTCAAGCCGACGGCCATCTATAACCCGCTGACCCTCAAGCCGGGAAAACCGTCGACAGGACAGTCGAAGCGCTTCCTCTCCATCGGACGCTTCTCTTACCAGCACAAGGGTTTCGACCTGCTGATAGAGGCATTCCACCTATTTGCGCAGAAAGACAAGGAGTGGACGCTCGACATCGTCGGCGAGGGACAGGAAGAGCAGATGCTACGGACGCTCATCCGACGCTACCAGCTGGAAGACAGGGTGACCATCCATCCGTTCACCAAGCATATCCAGTCGTTCTATTCACAAGCGCAGGTCTATGTGCTGAGTTCGCGTTGGGAGGGCTTCGGACTGGTGCTGGTCGAAGCGATGGCCCACGGACTGCCGGTTGTCTCGTCCGACCTGCCGACAAGTCAGGAAATCATGGGCGACTTCGGCCTCTACTTCAAGAACGGCGACATCGAGGGGCTGTCACAACGACTCTACGACGCCACACAAGTGGACTGGACGTCCAAGTCGGAAGAGGCGCTACAGATAGCCCGTAAGTTTGACATCAACAACATCATTGCCCAATGGAAGGCTTTGATGGACTAACCACATACCGCAACATGAACAACGAAGACATACGACAAAAACTCAAAGGAAGCCCGCGCATGAAGCAATGGCTCGACTGGCTCATCATGAACCAGCGCGACGCGCGTCCACGATGGTATATACGCCTCTTGGCACCGCTCTACCAGCATCGTGGCCGAGGGTCGAAAATCTACCATAGCGTACGTATGGACACCCCACCCTACCGCCGCTTTTCTCTCGGCAGGAAGAGTGTTGTCGAGTCGTTCAGCTGCATCAACAACGCCGTGGGCGACGTCGTCATCGGCGACCATACGCGCATTGGCCTGCACAACACCATCATAGGGCCTGTCACCATCGGCAGCCACGTCAACCTGGCGCAGAACATTACCGTGACCGCCCTGAACCACAACTTCGACGACGCCACGCGCCGCATCGACCAGCAGGGCGTTTCCACCCAGCCCGTCACTATCGCCGACGACGTGTGGATAGGTGCCGGAGCCGTCGTCCTGCCAGGTGTCACCATCGGCCGCCATAGTGTCGTAGCCGCAGGAGCTGTCGTCACCCGCGACGTCCCCGACGGTTGCGTCGTCGGAGGTGTGCCCGCCAAAATCATCAAACACATCAACTAACCATCATCAACAAACATCACATGAAAATCGGTATTGAAGCTCAACGCATATTCCGCCAGAACAAGCACGGCATGGACTACGTCGTGCTACAGGAGATTCTGGAGTTGCAGAAAATGGACCATCACAATGAGTACTTCGTATTTGTAGCACCTGGCCCCGACGTCTGCGTCAAAGACACGCCGAACTTCCATATCATCGAGGTGGGCGGCGGTTTCTATCCGTTATGGGAACAATGGTCACTACCACGGGCTGCCCGCGAGGCACGTGTCGAACTGCTGCATTGCACCAGCAATACCGCCCCCCTATTCTGCGGTATACCACTCATCCTGACGCTCCACGACATCATCTTCCTGGAGCCGCGCGACAAAGGCAACAGTTCGCTATACCAGAACATGGGATGGCTCTACCGCCGCCTCGTCGTGCCGCGCATCCTCGGGAAGTGCCGACGCATCATTACCGTCTCGGATTTCGAGAAGCAGAACATCATCAACCGCCTGCAACTGCCCAAGAAGCAGGTGGAGATGATCTATAACGGCTACAACGACTGGTTCCGCCCGATGGAAGACCCCGACTGCGTCTACGGCAAGTACATGCGCGAGCGCGGCTA
>Ga0310695_10005956_pt1 | contig 20683 bp, 12 predicted proteins | sample RumenRJG_04DNA_FD_203882 | JGI IMG/M metagenome (GOLD analysis project Ga0310695, IMG submission 203882) | Bovine rumen microbial communities from Lethbridge, Alberta, Canada - RJG_04 (v2) (version 2) | ecosystem: Host-associated > Mammals > Digestive system > Stomach > Rumen | place: Canada...
AGTTTCGTTATACAGTTTCAAAAAAAAATTGTCAAGCGAATTCTAAGAAAAAGTCGAGCCATAAGAAAAATCTATAACTCCAGATAAGAAATTAGTATAGATAAAAAAAACAAAACCTATTGACTTAGTAGGTTACTAGGTGTATAAAGGAGATACCTACTAGAGCAGTAGGAAAAATACTTCAGGAGGCTTCATATGGCTAATTATAAATTCGAAACACTTCAGTTACACGTAGGACAGGAGAGTGCAGATCCTGCAACAGATGCACGTGCAGTTCCAATTTATCAGACTACATCTTATGTATTCCATAATTCAAAACACGCTGCTGACCGCTTCGGTCTTGCAGATGCAGGAAACATTTACGGACGTCTTACAAACTCAACACAGGATGTTCTTGAAAAACGCGTAGCTGCACTTGAAGGTGGTTCGGCAGCTCTCGCTCTTGCTTCTGGTGCCGCAGCAATCACTTATACCATTGAAGCTCTTGCAGCAAATGGCGGACACATCGTTGCTCAGAAGACAATTTACGGTGGTTCTTACAACCTGCTCGCTCACACACTTCCACAGTATGGTATCACAACAACATTTGTAAACGCTCATGATCTTGCAGAAGTAGAAGGTGCAATCAAAGAGAACACACGTGCAATCTACCTCGAAACTCTGGGTAACCCAAATAGTGATATTCCAGATATCGATGCTATTGCTGCCATCGCTCACAAGCACGGACTTCCTCTTGTAATCGACAACACATTCGGTACTCCATATCTTATCCGTCCTATTGAGCATGGTGCAGATATCGTTGTTCACTCAGCAACAAAGTTCCTCGGCGGACACGGAACAACTCTCGGCGGTATTATCGTAGAAAGCGGAAAGTTCAACTGGAAGGCTAGCGGCAACTATTCACAGATTGCGGCTCCTAACCCAAGCTATCACGGAGTTTCTTTCTATGATGCTGTTGGACCAGCTGCTTTCGTAACTTACATCCGTGCAATTTTGCTTCGCGATACTGGTGCCACAATTTCTCCGTTCAACGCATTCCTTCTTTTGCAAGGTGTTGAAACTTTGAGCCTCCGTCTTGACCGTCACGCAGAAAATACAAAAAAAGTTGTTGAGTTCTTAAGCAAGCATCCAAAGGTAGAAAAAGTAAATCATCCTTCATTGGCTGATCATCCGGACCATGCCCTCTATCAGAAATATTTCCCAAATGGTGGTGCTTCAATTTTCACATTCAACATCAAGGGAGGACGTGACGAAGCCTGGAAGTTTATTGACAATCTTAAGATTTTCAGCCTTCTTGCAAACGTTGCAGATGTTAAGTCACTTGTAATTCATCCGGCTTCTACAACACACAGCCAGTTGAACGATGCAGAACTTGCAGATCAGGGAATTGCACAGAACACAATTCGCCTTTCAATTGGTACCGAGCATATTGATGATATTATTGCGGATTTGGAAAACGGATTTGCGGCAATATAAGTCAAACCACCTTGACATAAACAACGCATAATTCTATAACATTTATAGAGAACAAAGACGTTCATTCAATTTGATGACTTATTGTCTTCGAATGGAGTGTGCGTCTTTTTTTTTATTCATGCGGATACGCCTAAGACGGCTGCCGCATAACCAGACTTAATTTGGATAAGTAACCTATGGACAAGGCTTTTTTGATTCTTGCAGACGGAACAGTTTTTGAAGGCACCTCAATTGGAGCAACCGGAAAAACCATCGGAGAAACTGTTTTTACCACCGGAATGACCGGCTACCTTGAAACCTTGACCGACCCAAGCTATTACGGTCAGATTGTAACACAAACTTTCCCTCTTATTGGAAATTACGGCACCATTTCGGAAGACTACGAAAGCAAAAAATCCTGGGTACGCGGCTACATAGTCCGCGAAATATGCGATCTTCCTTCAAACTTCCGCTGCGGCGGCACCTTAAACGACTTTTTAAAAGCCCAGAGCATAATCGGAATTTGCGGCATCGACACCCGCGCACTTACAAAACGCCTGCGCGAATCTGGTGTTATGAACGGCATGATTGTAAGCGGCATTGACGCTTGCCCGGCAGTTACCGACGCACTTCTAAAGGAAATCAAAGACTACAAAATAGAACAGGCTGTTGAAACAGTAAGTATTAAGGAAAGGGGAAGACTCCCCCTCGCGGTGCGAGTTTCCTTCGGAAACTCGGTAACGAGCGATAGCGAACGGACTACGCCTTCTGCAGGAGCTGACCGCCTCCGCAACGCCCCCGCGCTTCACGTTGTCCTCTGGGACTTTGGCGCAAAAGCAAATATTCAGCGTGAGCTTGAAAAACGCGGTTGCAGCGTAACAGTTGTTCCCTGCACAACCACAGCAGATGAAATTCTTGCACTTAATCCGGACGGGCTTATGCTAAGCAACGGCCCTGGCGACCCGGCAGAAAACGTTGGAATAATCAAAGAAATTAAAAAGATTTGCGATACAGGCAAACTCTCTATTTTTGGAATCTGCCTTGGACACCAGATGCTTGCTCTCGCCCGCGGCTGCAAAACCAGCAAACTAAAATACGGACACCGCGGCGGAAACCATCCGTGCAAAGACACCAAAACCGGCAGAGTATACATCACCAGTCAGAATCACGGCTACGCTGTTGAAAGTGAATCTTTACCTGAATACGCAAAAATGAGTTTTTTCAATGTAAATGACGGCACTGTAGAAGGAATTACTTACACAGATATTCCTGCCTTCAGCGTGCAGTTCCACCCGGAAGCCTGCGGCGGCCCTCACGACACAAACTTTTTGTTCGACGAGTTTTTAAAAATGATGGAGGGAAAACATGCCATTAAATCCTAAAATTCATAAAGTAATGATTATTGGCTCAGGCCCTATTGTAATTGGTCAGGCCGCAGAATTTGATTACGCCGGAAACCAGGCATGTAAAGCCCTTAAACAGCTTGGTCTGGAGGTTTGTCTGGTAAACTCAAATCCGGCTACCCTTATGACAGATCATTCAATGGCAGACGAGATTTATCTTGAACCGCTCACTCTCGAAACCCTTCAGAGAATTATTGAAAAAGAAAAGCCGGACAGTCTGCTTTCAACCCTTGGTGGCCAGACTGGTCTTACCTTAAGCATGGAGCTTGCTAAATCGGGCTTTTTGAAGTCTCATAATGTGCAGCTTCTCGGCGCCCGCCCGGAAACAATCGATAAGGCAGAAGACCGCCAGATGTTTAAGGATACAATGGAAGCAATCGGCGAACCTTGTATTCCGTCAAAAGTTGTTACAACTTACGAAGATGCGGCAGACTTTGTTCATAATGAAATAGGCTTCCCTGCAATTATCCGCCCGGCATTTACGCTTGGTGGAACCGGCGGCGGAATTGTAAACAATGACCGCGAACTTGATGAAATTGCACACAATGGACTTCACCGCTCTCCTATTCATCAGATTCTTGTAGAAAAATGTATTTCGGGCTGGAAAGAAGTTGAATTTGAAGTAATCCGCGACAGCACAGGAAACGTAATTACTGTCTGCTCAATGGAAAACTTTGATCCGGTTGGTGTTCACACCGGAGACTCAATTGTAATTGCTCCAACTGTTACTTTAGCCGACAAAGAGTATCAGATGCTGCGAAGTGCCGCTTTGAACATTATCAGTGCACTTAAAATTGAAGGCGGCTGTAACTGCCAGTTTGCTTTGAATCCGGATAGTTTTGAATACGCCGTAATTGAAGTAAATCCGCGTGTTTCGCGCTCATCGGCTCTGGCTTCTAAAGCAACAGGCTACCCTATTGCAAAAGTTGCGGCGCTTATTGCGGTTGGTTTTACTCTGGATGAAATCCCGAACTTCGTAACTAAGAAGACAAAGGCCTGCTTTGAGCCGGTTTTGGATTATGTTGTCGTAAAAATGCCAAAGTTCCCGTTTGATAAGTTTGTTTATGCTGCACGTAAGCTTGGAACTCAGATGAAGGCGACCGGCGAGGTTATGGCAATCGGTCAGAATTTTGAAGAAGCAATTCTAAAAGCAGCCCGCGGCCTTGAAGTTGGTGTAAAAGATTTGAATCTTCCTGCGTTTGCAAAAGAAGATGATGCAAAAATCATCAGCCGCGTAAACCAGTGTACAGATCAGAGAATATTTGCAATTTACCAGGCATTAAAACGCGGTCTTTTGACTGTTGATGAAATTCACGAAATTACAAAAATTGATGAATGGTTTTTGTGGAAGCTGGAAAAGATTTGCAAAATGGAGGAAAAAACGGTGGTTAAAGTTCCTGGATCCGTAAAAGGGAACGAAACCACCGTTGGTAATAATCTTATTTACCCGCCGCGTAGTTTTAAGATGGTTGATACATGTGCAGGCGAATTTGATGCAGAGACGCCGTACTTTTATTCGACAACTGGCGGCGAAAATGAAGCAGAATTATTCTTAGAGGAAAATAGAAATTAAGATAAAGGAGGAAAAAGAAATCGTGAATAATTAATATGGTAAATCCTAAAGAAATGCTCCATGTATTCGCATTTCTTTTTAACGGATTTCCTATTGACCGCATGAATTTTTTTTGGTTGAAACCTAAAATTGCTTCACAGCGGTTCAGCAATTTTTTTACGGTTTCTTCAATAAGAGTATGTGTGGATTTGTAGGTTGTTTTGATTTAAATAGTGGAAGTGAGCCGATTGCAGAAGGCTTGAAGGAAGAACTTCGTGCGCAGGTTCTTGAAATGTCTAAAAAAATTAGACACCGCGGACCAGATTGGAGCGGCGTTTATACAGGTGAAAACGCAATTTTGAGTCATGAACGTCTTTCTATTGTTGACCCGCTCAGCGGAAAACAGCCGCTCGTAAGTGATGATGAAAAAATCATTCTTGCAGCAAACGGCGAAATCTACAATCACAAGGAAATCCGTACAAAGTTTGAAGGCACTTATAAGTTCCGAACAGGAAGTGACTGCGAAGTTATCATTCCGCTTTATAAAAAATACCGCGAATCCGGTGACTTCACAAAAATGATTGAAGAACTTTCGGGAATCTTCGCGTTCGCGCTTTACGACAGCGAGCACGACACATACCTGATTGCCCGAGACGAAATCGGTGTTATTCCACTTTATCAGGGCTGGGATAAAGCCGGACGTTATTACGTTGCAAGCGAACTTAAGGCACTCGAAGGCGACTGTCAGACAATCGAGGAGTTCCCAAACGGAAGTTATTTTTATTCAAAAGATGAAAATCCAATCCTCTGGTATCACCGCGACTGGGAAACTTTTGATTCAGTAAAAAATGCTCCAAAAGCAACTGATGACAAAGGCGAAGTAATCAACCCAAGCGTAATCGAAAAAGTTCGTAACGGACTTGAAACTGCAGTAAAGGCTCAGCTGATGTCGGATGTTCCATACGGTGTTTTACTTTCGGGCGGTCTGGATTCATCTATCATTGCAGCAATTACACAGAAATTCTCTAAAAAACGCGTTGAATCTGATAGTCGCGAAAGTGCGTGGTGGCCACAGCTTCACAGTTTTGCAGTTGGTCTTGAAGGTTCTCCAGACCTTGTTGCCGCAAAAAAAGCCGCAGATTATATTGGAACTGTTCATCACGAAGTTCACTTTACAATTCAGGAAGCTTTGGATGCCCTCCCCGATGTAATTTACCACATCGAAACTTACGACATCACAACAGTACGCGCTTCAACTCCAATGTATCTGCTGGCCCGTGTAATCAAATCAATGGGAATTAAAATGGTTCTTTCTGGCGAAGGAAGTGACGAGCTTTTCGGCGGCTACCTTTACTTCCACAAGGCACCAAACGCTCAGGAATTCCACGAAGAACTCGTTCGCAAAATGAGCAAGCTTCATCTTTATGACTGTCTCCGTGCAAACAAGTCTCTTATGGCTTGGGGTGTTGAAGGCCGCGTTCCGTTCCTCGACAAAGACTTTATCGACATCGCAATGGGCTTGAATCCAAGCGACAAAATGAACATCAAACTTGAGGGTCCTTCGACAAGCTCAGGGAGCGCAGGAACCCCACGTCAGCGCATTGAAAAATGGATTTTACGAAAAGCCTTTGAGGATCTTCTTCCGGAAAGCATTGCATGGCGTCAGAAGGAACAATTCTCTGACGGTGTAGGCTACAATTGGATTGATACACTTAAAAAAATGACTGAAGAAAAGGTAAGCGATGCAGAATTTGCACGTCGCGAAAACCGCTTCCCGGTAAATCCTCCAAAAACAAAAGAGGAATATTACTACCGCGAAATCTACAGCCGACTGTTCCCAAGCGACAGTGCAGCACGCTGTGTTCCTCACGAAGCCGGCGTTGCCTGCTCAACCGCAAAAGCCCTTGAATGGGATGCAGCATGGAAAAATGCCGATGAACCAAGTGGTAGAGCAATAGCTGGTGTTCACGTTGATGCCTATAAGAACTAAGGGTGAGTTTTGCATTTGCAAAACTCGGTAGTGAGCGAAGCGAACGTAATGAACCTAGTGGTAGAGCAATAGCTGGTGTTCACGTTGATGCCTATAAGAACTAAGGGCGAGTTTTGCATTTGCAAAACTCGATAGCAGCCGTAAGGCTGCGCAATGAACCAAGTGGTAGAGCAATAAATGGAGTAAAAAATGCTGCATACTAAAAAAAATACATCGGGGGTTTTAGGGGATATCCCCCTAGGAGAAGGGATAGCGACCAACGCAGTGGGCGCGCAGGGGGAGAAACGCTTCGCTAACGAGTTTTGTTTCCAATCTAATGATATTGGAAAACAAAACATCACTTCCCCCTCTTCTAATAAAAACATCGTCGTTCTCGGTTCGGGCCCAATCCGCATTGGACAGGGAATTGAATTTGACTATGCTTCTGTTCAGTGCGTACAGGCACTAAAAAAACTGGGCTACAAGGTTGCCATAATAAATAACAACCCGGAAACTGTCAGTACAGACTTTGACACCGCAGACCGGCTTTACTTTGAACCACTTACCCCTGCCGACGTTATGAACGTGCTCGCCGTAGAAAAACCGCTTGGCGTTGTAGTCGCATTTGGCGGCGGAACAGCTATTAAACTTGCAAAGTATCTGGACAGTCAGGGAATAAAAATTCTTGGAACAAGCGCAGACGCAATTGACCTTGCCGAAGACCGCGAACGTTTTGAAGAACTTTGCGACAAATTGAACATAAAACGCCCGCGTGGACTCACAGTTTTTACCGAAGTAGAAGCCCTTGAAGCCGCAGAAAAAATCAGTTATCCGGTTTTGATGCGCCCAAGCTACGTACTTGGCGGTCAGAATATGATTATTGCCCGCAACAGTGCCGATGTAAAGGAATATATGAAAATCATATTGCGCGCCGGCATTGAAAATCCTGTCCTGATTGATAAATACATGGAAGGAAAAGAGCTTGAAGTAGATTGTATCTGCGACGGCGAAGATGTTCTGATTCCGGGCATTATGGAACACGTTGAACGAACCGGTATTCATTCCGGCGACTCAATTGCAGTTTATCCGGGTCAGTTTAAGCCTGAAATTGAAGAAAAAATTATCCGTCAATCCACAGACCTTGCCCTTGCGCTCGGTACAAAAGGACTTGTAAACATCCAGTATTTAATTTACGACGACGGCACCGGAGATGATTTGTATATTATTGAAGCAAATCCTCGTTCCAGCCGAACAGTTCCTTACCTTAGTAAAGTCAGCGGTGTTCCAATGATTGAACTTGCCACCCGCGCAATGCTGGGCGAAAAAGTCCGCAATCTTAATTACGGAACCGGCCTGTACCGCAAGCCAAATTATTTTGCTGTAAAAGTTCCTGTTTTTAGTTTTGAAAAACTTATGGATGTTGATACACATCTTGGACCGGAAATGAAGTCAACCGGCGAAGTCCTTGGAATTGCTGCCACTCGCGAAGAAGCAATCTTTAAGGGAATGGCTGCTGCCGGCTGGAAAATGATAAGGCCAAAGGATGAAGAAGGGGGAAGTCTCCCCCTCATTACAGACGAAGTGGTTGCGTCCCCTTCGACAGGCTCAGGGACCGCAACCACCCCGTCTTCCATTACCCCCTCCAGCGGGGGACACCCCCGCAACGCCCCCGGCGTCCTCTTTTCCGTGCGTCAAAGTGATTTACCAGAACTTCCTGCCCTCGCCCGCAAATTTTACGACCTGGGCTTTAAGCTTTATGCAACCTCTGGAAACGCCGCAACAATTGAACGAAGCGGAATGTGCGTAACCTGCGTTTCAAAAGTTCATGAAGATTACAACAACAACGTAATGACTCTTTTGGAAAGCGGAAAAGTTGTGTATGTAGTTTCAACTTCGGCAAAAGGACGCGACCCGGTTGCCGAAAGTGTAAAACTGCGTCGCCTTGCCGTAGAACGAGACATCGACTGCCTTACCTCGATTGATACTGCTAACGCCCTTGCTGATTGTCTTGCTTCGCCTTACAGTCTGGAAAATGCAAGCCTTGTAGACATTAATCACATATAAAATTATGAATATTTTGAATAAGCTGAAAGGAACTCACGAAGAAGAAATTTTAAGCCAGATTCAGCAGGATTATAACAGAATTGAAAAAGCACAGGCTGAATGGTACGAAAAATCTAAATTTACCTGTCCTGGCGGTTGCGGAGAATGCTGCAGAAATTTTGAACCAGATCTTTTAGACTGCGAAGCTGTTTTTATGGCTGCGTGGCTTTTGGAAAATCAAAATGAAACCGCAGAAAAAGTATCTAAAGGTGAATTTCCATATCCAGACAACAAAGGCTGCCCATTCTGGAATGAGCAGGCAGAATATCATTGTACAATTTACGGTGGACGTCCTTTTATCTGCCGGTTTTTTGGCGCCTGCGGTTCAAAATCTAAAGACGGGAAACTTGCTTTTAAGCCGTGCAAATTTTACCCGGCAGAAAAACTTGCAGAAAATAATCCCCCTCTGGCGCACAAACAGTATTCAGAGGCGGAAGTTCAGAAAATTTTTGGAACTTTGCCCCCGGTAATGAGCGATTTTATGGAAAACGCAATCTCATTAAATCCTGATAATCACTCAACAAAACAGATTAGAGAAATTTTACCGGATGTAATAAACCACCTTAAGTGGATTTGTTCCATATCTTGAAATTAATGGGAAAACGTATTATTATAACTAAATACGGCAAAGAGGTCGTAGATAGTGTTTCGTGAAAAATCACGAGGTAGTGTCTACGACCTCTTTTTTTGTTTAACTGAGAATTGGGAGATTTTTAATATGTCTAAATTTATATTTGTCACCGGGGGAGTTGTTAGTGGCCTCGGAAAAGGAATTACCGCCGCTTCGCTCGGACGACTTTTGAAGTGCCGCGGACTTAAAATCACATCGCAAAAACTAGATCCTTACATGAATGTTGATCCGGGAACAATGAGTCCTTTCCAGCACGGCGAAGTTTTTGTAACTGATGACGGCGCCGAAACTGACCTTGACCTTGGTCACTACGAGCGCTTTATCGACGAAAATCTTACAAAATATTCAAACCTTACAAGCGGTCGCGTTTACTGGAATGTTTTGAACAAAGAGCGTCAGGGCGAATATCTTGGTCAAACAGTACAGATTATTCCACACGTTACAAACGAAATAAAGGATTTTGTTTTAAAAAATGCCGAAGTTTCAGGGGCAGATGTAAGCATTGTAGAAATTGGTGGAACAATCGGTGATATTGAAAGTCAGCCGTTCCTGGAAGCAATCCGCCAGCTTGCGCTTGAAGTTGGTCGTAGAAATTGTCTTTTTATTCACGTTTGCCTTGTACCTTATATAAGCGGTTCAGATGAATATAAAAGTAAGCCGACTCAGCATTCTGTAAAGGAATTGATGGCTGTTGGAATTCACCCGGATATTATTGTTGCACGCTGCGACAAAGAAATTCCGTCAGATATCCGAAAGAAGATTTCGCTTTTCTGTAATGTTGGAGAAGACTGTGTAATTAACAACACAACCTGCCGAAGTCTTTATGAAGTTCCTTTGATGCTTCACGCTCAAAATATGGATGATGTTGTATGCCGTGATTTAGGCATTGAAAAAGTCGCTGATTACACAGAACTTTCTGAATGGTCAAAAATGGTCGAAACAATTCATGCCAGAAAAGGCGAAATTCAGATTGCACTGGTTGGAAAATATGTAAAGCTTCATGATTCATATTTGAGCATTATCGAATCGCTTAACCACGCAAGTTTTGTTGTTGGTAAAAATGTAAAAATCAAATGGGTTGATTCAGACAGTGTTACAGACGAAACCGCTGAATCTATTTTTACTGATTGTGCCGGAATTATTTTGCCTGGCGGATTCGGTCAGCGCGGAATTGAAGGAATGGTTTGTGCCTGCCGTTATGCAAGAACCCACAAGCTTCCATATTTTGGAATTTGTCTTGGAATGCAAATTGCAGTTATTGAATTTGCCCGAAGTGTTCTTGGTTATACCGATGCAAACAGCCGCGAGTTCGACGAAGTTTGCGAACATCCTGTAATTGATTTAATGAAAGACCAGGAAGGCGTTATTAAGGGCGGCACTATGCGGCTCGGTGCATACCCTTGTATAGTTGCAGATGGCACTATTTTAAAACGTGCATATGGTGCAGACAAAATAGAAGAAAGACATCGTCATCGCTATGAATTCAACAATGATTTCCGCAAGCAGATGGAAGCCGCCGGTCTTACAATCAGTGGTACAAGCCCGGATGGAACTCTTGTAGAAGCCGTAGAAATTGCCGGTCAGTTCCATGTTGGCGTTCAGTTCCATCCGGAATTTAAGAGTCGCCCGAACAATGCAGGCCCGCTTTTTGTTGAATTCTTGAAAGCGTGCAATGTTTAAGTTACTATAAGAGAATATAATCGGGGTTTTAGGGGCGAAGCCCCTAGGAGAGAGGGGAGCGTAAGACACGGTGGTTGCGGCCCCTGAGCCTGTCGAAGGGGTCGAAACTACCGTGGCTGAAGCGCGGGGGGAGACTTCCCCCCTCTTAGAAAATTTTTAAGAGGAATTTATGTATACAGTAGACGAAGTTTTAGAGTATGTTGAAGAAGAAGATGTAAAATTTGTACGACTTGCGTTTTTTGATTTACGCGGTGTGCAGAAAAATATTTCGATTATGGCAAGTCAGCTGCAGAGCGCGTTTGAAAACGGAGTAAGTTTTGATGCATCTGCAATTTACGGCTTCGAAACACCAGAAAAATCTGATTTGTTTTTATACCCTGATTCAACAACTCTTTCTGTTCTTCCGTGGCGCCCAAACACCGGAAAAGTTGTCCGAATGTTCTGTACAATTAAGCATCCGGACGGAACTCTTTATAAAAAAGACTGCCGCACGCTTCTCGCAAACGCCGTAAAAAAAGCCCGCGATGAATTTGGTGTTGAATTCAGCTTTGGAACAGAAATTGAATTTTATCTTTTCAAGCTGGACGAAAAAGGCGAACCAACTAAAATTCCTTTTGACAATGCAAGCTATATGGATATTGCACCGGAAGATAAGGGCGAAAACATTCGCCGCGAAATTTGCTTTACTTTGGAGCAGATGGGGATTCAGCCGGAAGCCAGCCACCACGAAGAAGGTCCTGGTCAAAACGAAATTGACTTTCATTACTCTGACGCTCTTACCGCCGCCGACAATGCCGCAACTTTTAAATGGATTGTTCGAACCCGCGCTTCAAGTGCCGGTCTTTATGCAGACTTTTCACCAAAACCACTTTCAGACAAAGCGGGAAGCGGTTTTCATATAAATATTTCCTGCTCAGATTCTTCAAAAAAGCAGAATGTTCTTGCAGGCATCTTAAATCATGCAAAAGAACTTACCTGCTATATGAACTGCACTGAAAATTCTTACAACCGCCTAGGGTCATGCAAGGCACCGTGCTATATAGCCTGGGGCTACGAAAACCGTTCAACATTCATTCGTGTGCCTGCAACAACCACAAATTCAACTCGTATGGAAATTCGAACAGCAGACTGTGAATGTAATCCGTACATAGTTTTTACACTTTTGATTTATGCTGCCCTGGACGGAATTAAAAATAACCTTGTGCCTCCGGAAGCCGTAAAGGAAAACCTTTTTGAAAAGGATTCTAACTGCCCTACCATTCCAGACACCCTTGATTCTGCAAAAAAAATCGCTGAGAAAAGTTCATTCATTAAGGAAGCCCTTGGATTCTAAAAAATGACAGAAGACACTCACAGCGTTTTAGTTGTAACAAAAGATTCAAAGCTTTCTCAATCCATAAGTGTAATGCTTATGGCGCCGCTCTTCGAAACCGAAGTTCTAAATGATTTTAACGAAGCGCGCCGTCGTGTTTCAGAACGTTCGTACAACATTATTCTTGTTGATTACGCAGAAGGTGAAGGTTCCGATTTTGCAACCGATATATCCGAATCGCTCAGTACAATTCTGCTTTTGACACCGCCAGCTCTTTTCGAAGAAGTAAGCTACCGCGTCGAAGGCTACGGAATTATTGCAATCACAAATCCATTTGACCAGTTTTATTTTTATAACATAATAAAAGCAGCAATCGCCATTCAATACAAGGTTCAGATTCTTTCCAGTCAGACAACAAAGCTAAAAGTTAAGATGGAAGAAATTAAGCTTGTAAACCGCGCAAAAATGCTTTTAATGCAGAACCTTAAAATGACCGAACAGGAAGCGCACCACCACATCGAAAAAGAAGCAATGGACAGAGGCCTTAAAAAGACCGCCGTGGCAGAGAATATCATTAAAATGTACGGTTAAACCCTTATTACTAAGCCGGATATTCGCCGTTAAAACAGCCCTCGCAGAATGCACATTCACCTTCCGCCGCACAATTTCCCAGCGCTTCAAGCATTCCTGTTAAAGAGATAAATGCCAGCGAATCAGCTCCAATTTCCTGTCTTATTTCTTCCAGTTCATGAGTACTGGAAATTAATTCTCCCTTACTTGGTGTATCAATTCCAAGATGACACGGAAATTTTACCGGCGGCGAAGAAACGCGGAAATGGACTTCCTTCGCACCTGCCCGCCTCAAAATTTGAACAAGACGACGGCTCGTAGTTCCGCGCACAATAGAATCATCAATAACAATTACTCGTTTTCCCTCAAGATCGCTGCGAATCGCATTCAGTTTTACAAAAACCATATTCTCGCGTTCTGCCTGAGTCGGCGCAATAAACGTGCGGCCAATATATTTATTTTTTACAATTCCCATTCCATAAGGAATTCCGCTTTCGCGCGCATAACCCATGGCAGCTCCAAGCCCGCTGTCTGGAACTCCAATTACAATGTCGGCCTCAACCGCAGATTCCCTCGCAAGAACTTCTCCCATTCTATAGCGTGCTTCCTGAACAGAAATTCCGTCAATTGCAGAATCAGGTCGCGCAAAATAAACATACTCAAAAATGCAGGTTCGTTTTTTCTCACAGGCATATTTTATAGAACGCATGCCGTTTCTGTTAATTACAACAAGTTCACCAGGCTCTACGTCGCGCAAAAAACGCCCGTTCACCGAATCAATTGCGCAGGACTCAGAAGTGATTATATATGAGGGGAAAGCCTTCCCCTGGTTCGCACTTCGTTGCTCACCACCCCTTCTAGCGGGGGTCTCCCCCGCAACGCCCCCGTCAAGTTCCCCAATACACAACGGTCTTATCCCGTTCGGATCCCGCACTCCAATCAACATATTTTCGGTCATAATTGTAAGCGCAAAAGAACCCTTTATAAGCTTTGCCGTCTGAATTACAGCGTCAATAAATCTTTTCTGATTTTCTTCTTCACAATCTTCAGAAGTTTCAGGAGAGCCAAGCTTTCCGCCGTTTTCAACATATTTTCGTACAATCAGCTTTAAAATAACTTCACTGTCGCTGGAACTGGAAAAAGTGCTTCCGTAGTCTTCGAGCATTTCCCGCATTTTTGTATGATTCACAAGCTGACCGTTATGCGCCAGTGCAATCGAACCGTTTTTAAAGGAATTCATAAACGGCTGGGCATTGTCAATTGTGCGGCCGCCCGCAGTTGCATAACGAACATGACCAACCGCAATACTTCCGCCTAAAGTTTCAAAATGCCCCTGCTCGAAAACATCACTTACAAGACCTATGTCCTTATGAAGCTTGATTTTTTTTCCGTCACTAACCGCAATACCTGCACTTTCCTGCCCGCGATGCTGCAAACTCGTAAGCGCAAAATAACTGAGGGCAGCAGCATTTTCTGCCCCAAAAATTCCAACAACACCACATTCATCGTGAAACTTATCTTCAATCATTTTTTTTCTCTTTATGCAGTTTAAGGTACAGAAACTAAACCTGCACTTTTATTTCATTAAAAAACTGTCAATTTCCTGAGCACATTCGCGGCCTTCCGAAATTGCCCAAACAACAAGAGACTGACCGCGGTGCATATCTCCTGCCGTAAAGATTTTTTCCTGTGCTGTTTTGTAGCCGGTTTCTGAACTGAAAAAGGTTGATTCATTTCCAGTTCCATTTAAGGTTGTAACAACAGTTCCTCTAGGACCAAGCTCAACGCCAAATGCTTTTGCGGTATATTCTTCGCAGCCTGTAAAACCAGCCGCAACAAGAAGTAAATCACAAGGCAATGTTTTTTCTGTACCTTCGCGCTCGCACAAGGTGCGTTTTCCGTCAATCATCTTGAATTCAACTTCAACTGTACGAACAGCCGTAATACGTCCGCCTTCACTTATTACTTCTTTAACAGTTGTTTCGTAAATACGCGGATCGTGTCCAAATTTTGCAATAGACTCTTCTGCACCATAATCGGTTTTTAAAACCTTCGGCCACTGCGGCCATGGATTATTTGCAGCGCGTTCAACCGGTGGACAAGGCATCATTTCAATTTGTGTAACGCTTGCCGCTCCCAATCTTATAGAAGAACCACAGCAGTCATTTCCTGTATCACCACCGCCAACTATTATTACATTTTTACCTTCAATTTGAATTCCATACTGCTCTGATAAAACCTGAGCAATCTGTTTGTTTGCAGGCGAAATATTAATTTTTTCAAGTGCACCGGTTGTTGCAATAACGCATTTTGTTACAGCCTTTAAAAAATCAACTGCGAACATCATTCCGCCTTCTGCACCATCCTGTTCTCCTGCAAGTTTATCTACTCCAGAAGCATTAAGTGCTCTTGCCTTTTTTGCGCCGCAGCACAATGCAATTGCATCAAAACCATTCAAAATATGTTCCGCAGAAATTCCGCGTCCTACATCAGCATTAAAAACAAACTCAACGCCTTCTGCTTTCATAAGTTCAATACGACGCTCAACAATTTTTTTATCAAGCTTCATATTAGGAATTCCGTACATCAAAAGTCCGCCGGCTTTATCTTCACGTTCAAAAACAGTAACGTTGTGTCCGCGTCGGTTGAGCCAGTCTGCACAGGCAAGCCCGGCAGGTCCGGCTCCTATTACCGCAATTTTTTTTCCGCTGCGTACGGCCGGCACTTCCGGTTTCATAAAACCAGATTCAAATGCTTTTTCAATAATAAAAAGTTCATTGTCATGAATAGTAACTGCCCCATTGCCTGAACCTGTCGAAGGATCGTTAACAACTGGAGAACCACAGTTGCAGGCCTTTTCGCAAAGTGCAGGACATACTCGACCTGTAAATTCCGGAAAACTTGAAGTTTTCAAAAGACGCCATGCTGCCATATCAAACTGACCGTTATAAAGCGCATCATTCCATTCCGGAATATAATTATGAAGCGGACATCCTGTAACCATACCTGCAAGTTTTATTGCACTCTGACACATAGGCACTCCGCAATTCATACATCGAGCCGCCTGTTCTCTTCGCGCCTTTTCATCAAGTTTTGGATGAAATTCCTTAAAATTTGTAATACGCTCTAACGGAGGAATATTTCCATTTTCAATTCTCTTAAATTCCATGAATCCTGTTGGTTGTGCCATTTTCATTCTCCTGTGTAAGGCCGCCGGTCAGAGCGGCCGGTGTCTTTCCCTATGCAGTACACTTTCGGAAGGCAGCAAGAACTGCTTCTTCATGATCTGTAATTGTCTTTTCCTGCTCTGCGATTTCCTTCATTATTCGGAGATAATCATTTGGAATGATTTTCTTGAACTTAGTTTTCATATTATCCCAGTCAGCAAGAATCTGTTTTGCACGTTCACTACCGGTTTCTTTTGCATGCTGTTCGATGAGGGCGTGGAGACGAGATTCGTCTGTTGCATCAGCAAGTGTTGTTGTGTCATCATCCAGCGAGTACATTTTTACAAGTTCGTGATTTAAGCGCTTGTAGAGGTCGTGGTTTTCATCCATAACATAAGCAACACCGCCGCTCATTCCGGCACAGAGGTTCTTTCCCGTTCCGCCGAGAATTACTGCTGTACCGCCTGTCATATATTCAAGTCCATGGTCGCCACAACCTTCTGCAACAACTGTAGCACCTGAATTACGAACGCAGAAACGTTCACCGGCAACACCGTTGATAAATGCTGTACCTGATGTAGCGCCGAAAAGTGCTACGTTTCCTACGATAATATTGCTGTCGGCTGCACCGTCGAAGCCGGCAGGTTTTGTGATAACAAGCTTACCGCCACTCAAACCTTTTCCGAAGGCGTCATTTGCGTCGCCTGTAAGACGGAGTGTAAGTCCCTTTGGTATAAAGGCTCCAAAGCTCTGACCTGCACCGCCCTTAAAGTTTACGCAATAAGTGTCGTCTTTAAGAGTGTTGCCAAACTTCTTCTGAATTTCCGAACCGAGGATTGTGCCAACTGTTCGGTCGGTTGACTGGATATCGATTGCGTCTTCTATTTTGCCTTTTTCGAAATCTGGCACGAGAGTTGTAAGGTCAATCTTCTTTTCCAGTTCGAAGTTGAAGAGAGAGCGGTCAGACTTCCATGCGTCGAGTCCACCGGTGGTTGAGCCTGTCGAAACCGCATTTGCAAGTACGCGGCTCATATCAACAAGGCCGGCACGTTTGAAGCCCTGCTTATCTTTTATTTTAAGCAAATCTGTACGACCGCAGAGTTCTTCAACTGAGTGAACTCCGAGTTTTGCCATAATCTCGCGCATTTCCTGCGCAATGAACTTCATAAAGTTTTCTACATATTCCGGCTTTCCAGGGAACTTAGCGCGGAGTTTTTCGTTCTGAGTTGCAACACCGAATGGACAGGTATCCAGCTGGCAGACGCGCATCATAGAACAGCCCATTGCAATAAGAGGAGCGGTTGCAAAACCAAACTCTTCTGCACCAAGAAGGGCTGCAATTGTAACGTCGCGGCCGCTCATCAGTTTACCGTCAGTTTCAATTACAACTCGGCCGCGGAGACCATTCTGAATCAAAGTCTGGTGAGTCTCGGCAAGACCAAGCTCCCAAGGAAGTCCGGCATGATGAATTGAGCTGATAGGTGCAGCACCTGTACCACCGTCGTGTCCGGAAATCAAAATTACCTGGGCACCAGCTTTTGCAACACCGGCAGCAATTGTGCCGACTCCGGCTTCACTTACAAGCTTTACGCTGATTCGTGCAGCACGGTTTGCATTTTTCAAATCGTAAATCAGCTGAGCAAGATCTTCAATTGAATAAATATCATGATGTGGTGGTGGCGAAATGAGTGCTACACCAGGAGTTGCATAACGTGTCTTTGCAATCCATGGGTAAACCTTTTTACCAGGAAGGTGTCCGCCTTCACCAGGCTTTGCACCCTGAGCCATCTTAATCTGAATCTCGCGGGCACTCAAAAGATATTCTTCTGTAACACCAAAACGACCGCTGGCAACCTGCTTGATTGCTGAGTTGTATTCTGTACCAAGGCGCTCAGGCTTTTCTCCACCTTCACCAGAGTTTGATTTTCCGTGCAGGTGATTCATAGCGGCTGCCATGCACTTGTGGGCTTCTTCAGAAATTGAACCGTAAGACATGGCACCGGTCTTAAAGCGCTTTACAATTTCATCTACGCTTTCAACTTCATCAATTGAGATTCCACCGTTTTCAGCAAAATCAAAATCAAGCATTGCACGCAAAGTATGAGGATGATCGTTTGAATCAACAAGCGCTGTGTATTCCTTAAAGCGTGCGTAGTCTCCGTTGCGGGTTGCCTGCTGAAGAGCCACGATTGTCTCAGGATTATAAAGGTGACTTTCTGCCTGAGGACCACGGCGGAACTTGTGCTTACCGAACGAGTCGAGATGCTGGTTCACTGTAAGACCTGCAGGGTCAAAGCCCTGATCGTGATGATAGCGGACATCCTCTTCAATTTCCTTGAGACCAACACCACCAACGCGGCTTACTGTATTTGTAAAATATTTATCGATTACATTTTTTGCAATTCCAACAGCTTCAAAAATCTGAGCAGACTGATAAGACTGAATTGTTGAAATACCCATCTTTGCGGCAATCTTAACAATTCCATTTATGATTGCTTTGTTGTAGTCGTCAATTGCTGTATGATAATCCTTGTCCAGAAGCTTCTGATCAATAACTTCAGAAATTGCTTCATGAGCAAGGTAAGGATTGATTGCGCGCGCGCCGTAACCAAGACACATTGCAGCCTGATGAACATCACGAACTTCGGCTGTCTCAAGAATGATTGAAACTGCAGTACGCTTCTTTGTGCGAATCAAATGCTGTTCAACAGCAGACACAGCGAGAATTGCCGGGATAGCGGCATGAGTTTTGTCTACACCGCGGTCGCTCAGGATAATGATGTTGTAGCCTTCGGCATAGGCAGCATCAATCTGAGAGAAGAGATTGTCGAGGGCAGACTCTAACGGGGTCTTAGGGGCAGAGCCCCTAGGAGAAGGGGTAGCGGAAGACGGCTCGCCGGCTGGAGCGAGGGGATCCTGCACACGACTCGAATGAGTCGTGTTTCGAGCAAGGCTTTCCCCTCCTACTTCAAATAAAATCGAAAGAGTTTTAGATCTCAAGCCCGGCTGGTTGAGAGCCGCAATTTTTATAAGGTCTGTACCAGTCAAAATTGGATTATTGATTTCCAGAACGCGGCAGTTTTTAGCAACCGGCTCAAGAAGGTTTCCATCAGTTCCAACATAAACAGTTGTGTCTGTTACAATTTTTTCGCGGAGACTGTCAATCGGAGGGTTTGTTACCTGTGCGAACAGCTGCTTAAAGTAACTGAAAAGGCTCGGATGCTTTTCGCTCAAAACGGCAAGCGGAGTATCAACACCCATACTTGCGGTTGGCTCAACACCATTTTTTGCCATCGGAAGAACCATTTCGTTTACATCTTCGTAATTCCAGCCAAAAGCTCGGTACAAAATATTGCGCTCTTCAAGTGTGTGAATCGGAACTTTTTTGTTTGGAATCTTAACATCAGCAAGATGCACAAGATTCATATCAAGCCATTCGCCATAAGGGAAAAGCTTTGCATATTCGTTTTTACATTCTTCATCACTGATAATTTTTTTCTGAACTGTATCAACGAGGAGAATGCGTCCCGGCTGCAGGCGTGATTTGATTTTTATATTTTCTTCAGGAATGTCGAGAACTCCAACTTCAGAACTCAAAATCAGCATGCCGTCTTTTGTGATATAGTAGCGGCTTGGGCGAAGACCATTTCGGTCCAGAGTTGCACCCACAACATCACCATCGCTGAACAAAATTGCGGCCGGTCCATCCCAGCTTTCCATCATAGTTGCCCAGTAATGATAGAAATCTTTTTTAAGGGATGGCATATTGTCGTCGTGCTTCCAAGGCTCTGGGATACACATCATTACTGCAAGAGGAAGCGGAACGCCGTTCATTAAAAGGAACTCGAGTGTGTTATCGAGCATTGCAGAATCGGAACCTGTCGTATCAACAGCCGGCAGGACCTTTTGCATCTGTGCGTCCGTCAGTTTTTTTGAAGCAACAGTCTCTTCGCGGGCGAGCATACGGTCTACGTTTCCACGGATTGTATTGATTTCACCGTTGTGAGCTATAAAGCGATTTGGATGCGCGCGCTGCCAGCTTGGCTGTGTATTTGTAGAAAAGCGAGAGTGTACAATTGCAAGGCTTGATGCGTAAGCCTCTGACTGCAGATCTTTATAAAAAGTTCTCAGCTCGTGAACAAGGAACATTCCTTTATAAACGACTGTTCGGCTTGAAAGTGAGCAGACATAAGTCTTTGGAGAAGCGGGGGAAGTCTCCCCCTCGCTGCAACCGCCTTTGGCGTTTTCCGCTACCCCCTCTGCGGGGGCACCCCGCAACGCCCCGTTTTCAAAAAGACGTCTCACAATATAAAGTTTGCGGTCAAATTCAATACCTTTTTCACAATCAGCCGGCTTCTCAATAAATGCCTGCCAGATTTCAGGCATGCAGTCGCGTGCCTTTTTTCCAAGGACATCAGCATTTACCGGCACTTTACGCCAGCCCAAAAACCTAAGGCCTTCGGTTTTTACACAATCTTCAAAACGGGCTTTTTCAGAGTCACACAAAGTAACCGAGCCCTTCGAAGCAGTCGAACCCACCTGTCCTGGAAAGAAGAACTGACCGATACCATACTCGCGTTCGCCGAGTTTTCCAACAACGTCAGCTGCTTCTTTCTTAAAGAAATCATGACTAATCTGAACAAGAATTCCAACTCCATCACCAGTTTCACCAGTTGCGTCTTTACCTGCGCGATGCTCCAGCTTTTCAACAATGCTAAGGGCGTTATCAACAATCTTGTGCGATTTAGTTCCGTCAATATTTACAACCGCACCAATTCCGCAGGCATCGTGTTCAAAAGAAGGTTCATATAAAGTTTTCATTCCGAAGGCTCCCGATTAAT
>Ga0310695_10005957_pt1 | contig 20679 bp, 23 predicted proteins | sample RumenRJG_04DNA_FD_203882 | JGI IMG/M metagenome (GOLD analysis project Ga0310695, IMG submission 203882) | Bovine rumen microbial communities from Lethbridge, Alberta, Canada - RJG_04 (v2) (version 2) | ecosystem: Host-associated > Mammals > Digestive system > Stomach > Rumen | place: Canada...
GCGTAGTAGTTGTCGGCCTTGTACTGCACCTCGACGTCATCCGTCAGCGTGATGAAGCCATGCGCAAAGCCGCGTGGGATGAAGAGCTGCTTCTTGTTCTCCGCCGAGAGCTCCACGCCGACCCACTGGCCGAACTGCGGCGAGCCCTTGCGGATATCCACCGCAACGTCGAAGATGGCCCCGCGCGTCGCGCGCAGGAGCTTCGCCTGGCACATCGGGTTCAGCTGGTAGTGCAGGCCGCGGAGCGTCCCCTTTGCCGCCGAATACGACTGATTGTCCTGCACGAAATCCACATGGATCCCGCCTTCCTCGAGCTTGCGCTTCGACCAGCTCTCCATGAACCAGCCGCGCGCGTCGCCGAACACCTGCGGCTCCACGACGAATACGCCCTTGAGCTTCGTTTCCGTAACCTTCACGATCAAAACCCCTTTCGAAATATTGACACCTTATTCTATCACAGCATGCATTCTCTCGTCCAATCCGATTGCAGAAAAATCCCTGTTTATTCCGGTTCCCGCAGCAATGCCTCAATCTTCGTCTTCATGATATCAAACGCGACGTCGTTGAGGCCGCTGTTGATGACGATATCGGCGACGTTCTTGGTCGGCTCGACATAGAGGTAGTGCATGGGCTTGACGGTCGCGAGGTACTGGTCGATGATGTTCTCGAGGTCACGGCCACGCTCGTTCATGTCGCGCACGACGCGCCGCAGGATGCGCTCGTCGGCATCGGCCTCGACGAAGATCTTGATGTCGAAGATATCGCGCAGACGCTCGTCCTGCAGGATCAGGATGCCCTCGACGATGATGACGCGGCTCGGCTCGATCGTGATGGTCTCGTCGGAGCGGTTGTGCTTCGTGAAGTCGTAGACCGGGCACTCGATGCTCTTGCCAGCCCGCAACGCGCGGAGGTGCTCGACGAGCAGATCCGTGTCGAGCGCGTCGGGGTGGTCGTAGTTGATTTTCTGGCGCTCGGCGAACGTCAGGTCGTCGTGGCGCTTATAATAGTTGTCGTGATAGATCACGGTCACCTGATCGCCGAAATACTCTTTCAGGCGGTTGGTGAAGGTGGATTTGCCGGAACCCGTGCCGCCGGCAATGCCGATAATGGTCACCTGCATCGAAAAGACATCCTTTCTCTCATCTCTTGTACACACTGCTCTCTATTATACCGGATTCTGCGGGGAAAGCAAGCGTAGGACGAAAAGCCTTCCCCTGAGGGGAAGGTGGCTGCCCGAAGGGCAGACGGATGAGGTGTTGGCGATAGGTCAGAAGAACATCTCTATGTACCTCTATCCATGAGGCAACACCTCATCCACCGCTTACGCGGTCCCCCTTCCCCTGTGGGGAAGGCTTAGAGATGGAAGTGTTTCTCGAGGGTGGCGGCGATGCCGTCATCGTTGTTGGAGAGCGTGACCTCGTCGGCTGCGGCCTTGAGCTCGGGGACGGCGTTGCCCATCGCAACACCGATGCCGGCGAAATTCAGCATGCCGAGGTCATTCTGCGCGTCCCCAAACGCCATGACCTCGTCCGGGGAGATACCGAGCTTCCACGTGACGCGCTCGAGGGAGGTGTCCTTCGAGACGCCATGGGGCACGCCCTCGTAGAACCACGGCGCGGACTGCACGAAGCTCATCGCGTCCGTGAAGCCCTCGCGGACGTACGGCATGAGCGGCACGAGGGTCTCGTTCTGCGCGGCGGTCAGGATTTTCGCCGGGTGGATGCCGCGTTCCTCGACGGCGTCCGCGATGTTCTCGACGATCTCGACCGCCATATTGTTGTTGCGGCTCTCGTCCTGCACTTTATAGTTGTAAGCGCAGGTCGTCAGGATGGCGCGGCCATCATCGACGATCGGGGAGACGGAGAATTTCTCGAGATGCCGGAGGAAGCGCACGGCGGTCGCGTTGTCGATGCTGCGGTCGAGCAAGACCTCGTGCGTCGTCGCGTCCTCGATGCGGCCGCCGTTATAGGAGAGCAGCAGGCCGTGGTGTTTCGATAGTTCGAGGGCCTCGGCCTCGCGGCGGAGCCCCGGCGCCTGCCGCCCGGACGCGAGCACGACGATGACGCCCTGCTCCTGCACGGTGAGCAGCGCCTCGCGGGTCTTCGGAGTGATGACTTTCTCATCGTTGTTCAGGGTGCCGTCGAGGTCGAGGGCAATCATGCGGATAGACATAGTGGGTAGTTCCTTTCTATATATGGATAGATAAAAGTTTACTTCCGGAAATAGGGCCGCAGCGCAAGGCTCACGAAGAACAGGATGGCCGCCGCCATGACGATGGCCGCGCCGGCCGCAAGATTGGTCTCGTAGGCAAAGATGAGCCCAGTGACGCCGGATACGAACGAGATGCAGACCGAGATCAGATGGTAGCTCTTGACGTTCCACGCGATGTTGCGCGCGCCGGCTGCGGGCAGCACGAGCAGGGCGTTGATCAGCAGGATGCCGACCCACTGGATGCTGACCGATACGACGACGGCGAGCGTCGCCGCGAACAGGCTCTCGACCCAGAACGCATGGATGCCGCGGCTCCGAGCGAACGACGCATTGATGGAGAGCACGAGCAGGCGGTTGAACAGCACGGCCCAGAGCGCCACGACGAGCACGAAGGTCACGGCGAGGCCCGCGAGGTCTGCAGGCGTGATCGACAGGATGTCGCCGACGAGGAAGGTCGCGTATTTGTTGAAGCTGCCGCCGTGCGTCATGAGCATCAGGCCGAGCGCGACGGCGATTGAGGAGAACACGCCGATGATCGTATCGGCGGACGCCGTGCTCTTGTTCTTGATCCACGTGATGAAGATGGCGAACACGATGGAGAACACGATCAGCGAGAGCAGCGGCGAGACGGAGCCTAAAAGTACGCCGATTGCGATACCGGTGAACGCACCGTGCCCGAGCGAATCGGAGAAGAAGGCCATGCTGTTCGAGACGACCATGGTCGAGAGCAGGCCGAACAGCGGCGTCACGAGCAGGATGGCGAGGAACGCGTTCTTCATGAAGACATGTCCGGCCCACTCGAACGGCAGCAGCGCGTCGATGGCGCTGTAGCAGAGCTGCAAGATATCCATTTACGCGTCATCCCCCTTCCCGTCTGCATTGGCTGGAACCTCTGCGCCGGCCTTTGCGGCCGCAAGCGCTGCGTTCCCTGCGCCGGCCGGGGCATCCGGGGCGCCCGCGAGCATGCCGAAGATGCGCTTCGTGCGCGCGTCAGCGAACACTTCTTCCGGCGTGCCCGCGCAGATCACGCCCTTGTTCATCAGGACGACCTGATCGGCATAATGCGCGACCATATTGAGATCGTGCGAGACGAGGATGATCGCCATGTCCTCTTTCTCGCGGAGCTCCTGCGCGATGCGGTAGAAGAGCTCGAGACCGTTCTGATCGACGCCGGACACCGGCTCGTCGAGCAGCAGGAGATCCGGCATCGGGTCGAGGGCGAGCGCGAGCAGCACGCGCTGGAGCTCACCGCCCGAAAGCGCGCCGAGCCGCCGGTCGATGAGGTCTTCGGCATGCACGAGCGCGAGGTCGGCGAGCACGCGCTGCCGTAGCTTTTTCTCGCGCGCGATCCAGACGGGACGGCTTGAGAGGCAGGCCATGAAGATGTCCATGACCGAGGTCGGCGCGGACACGTCGAACCGCAGGTACTGCGGCACGTAGCCGATGACCGGGTGTCCCGTGTGCTTGCCCTTTGCATCGACGTAGTGGAGGCGGCCGGTGTGCGGCACCTCCCCGAGGATCGCGCGCATCAGCGTGCTCTTGCCCGCCCCGTTCGGCCCGATGATGGCCGTGAGCTGCCCGCAGTGCACGTGCAGGTTCACGTGCTCGAAGATGGTCAGGCTCCCAGCCTTTACGCCGAAGTCCTCGATCTTCGTGCAGCAGAGTTTCGCGCAGTCCGCGCACGAGGTTGCCCGGTGATGTAAAATCGTCCGAAACAAAGTCAATCCTCCTTTGGGGCGCTGCCGATGTATTCTTTCAAGATCTCGAGGTAGCGCGCGCTGATGCCCGTCGGCGCGAGGCCGCGCGGGTAGATGTAGACGAGCTCCATGTGCTCGTCGCTCTCAAGCGGCACGGCGACGATCTGGTCGCCGTTGAGGTCGGTCGCGAGGATGCCGGACGAGATGGTGTAGCCATCGAGGCCGATCAGCAGGTTGAACAGCGTCGCGCGGTCCGCGACGACGATGCTTTTCGGCACCTGCTCGCTGCTGTGGAGCTCCTCGGCGAAGTAGAATGAGTTGTTGACGCCCTGCTCGTAGGTGAGGCGCGGATACGGCAGCAGGTCGCGGAGCGTCACGCGCTTCCGCTTCGCGAGCGGGTGCCTGTGGCTCACGAAGATATGCGGCTTTGCCGTGAAGAGCGGCACGAAGTCGAGCTCGGCGCCGCGCAGGATATGCCGCATGACGTCGCCGTTGAACTTCGACAGGTACAGGATGCCGAGCTCGCTGCGGTGCGTGCGCACGTCCTCGATGATGTCGTTCGTGCGGGCCTCGCGCAGCGAGAACTCGTACTCGTCCTCGCCGTACTCGCGCACGAGCGAGACGAATGCATGCACGACGAACGCGTAGTGCTGCGACGAGATGCCGAACACGCGGCGCACGCGGTGCTCGCCCTTGTACTGATGCTCGAGGAGGTCGGCCTGCTCGACGACCTGCCGCGCGTACGATAGGAAGCGCGTGCCATCCTCCGTCAGCGTCACGCCGCGGTTCGACCGTCCGAAGATCGTGATGCCCATCTCGTGCTCGAGCTCCGCGACGGCCTTCGACAGGCTCGGCTGCGTGATGAAAAGCTGCTGCGCCGCCATGTTGATGGAACCCGCCTGCACGATCTGGATCACATAGCGCAGTTGCTGTAAAGTCATGAAAATCCTTCTTTCCGGTCAAGGCCTCGCCTTGGCCCTCTTTCTTCTGCCTATCATTATAGCATAAAGCTATAGCCCCGTCTTTCTTTTTTGCATATTCCCGATTTTTTCTTTTTGATGCAGGCCCTTGACAATCCTTAGTAAAATGGTTATAATTCAAAACATATCAAACATGTATGGATACATTGGATAGAGAGATACGAAAGAAGGAATCCCTATGGCAGAAACAAAGAAGAGCCCCAGCGTCCAGGAAGAGGCGCGGGCTGCTATGCAGGCAAGTGACCTGCGCGGGAAGAAAAGGCAGTTCATCCTGTGGTTTGCCGCGTTGATCCTCGGCGGGCTGCTCGGCTGGCTCGGCATCACGCCGCTCAACAACCTGTTCAACTTCGTCGCAACGGTTTTCACGCGGCTGTTCCAGTTCGTCGCCGTCCCGACCATCGCGCTCGCCGTCATCACGACGCTCGCGAAGCTCGGTGCCGAGAAGAACACGGGGCGCATCTTCGCGCATGCCGTCACCTACACGCTGCTGACGACGATTGCGGCGGCCGCGATCGGGCTCGCACTGTTCCTCTGGATCGCACCGGGCAACCTGCCGGCCGACGTGCTCGGCGCCGGCGAGGCCAACGTGCCGCTGCAGAAGCTCGGCTCGCTCTCGTACTACGATCATATCCTGTCGGTCATCCCGAACAATCTGCTGAAGCCGTTCCTCGACGGCAACGTGCTCTCGGTCATGCTGATTGCTGCGGCGTTCGGCCTCGGGCTCGCGTTCATGCCGCGCAGTGAGAACCGCACGGCTCTGCTCAAAGTCATCAACGGCGCGCAGGAGCTCCTGTTCACGCTGATCCGCGGCCTGCTCTTCATCCTGCCGGTCGGCATCCTCGCGTTTGCGGGCCAGCTCTCGGCGCAAATCGAGGCCGGCGTCATCGTCGGCGCGCTCGGCAAGTACACCGCCGTCGTGCTCGGCAGCAACGCCATCCAGATCTTCATCGTGATTCCGCTGTTCCTGCTCGTGCGCGGCCTGAACCCGCTGTACGTGTTCCGCAAGATGGCCCCGGCGCTCGCCGTCGCCCTGTTCACGAAGAGCTCGGCCGGCACGCTGCCGGTCACGCTCGCATCCGCCGAGCAGAACCTGAAGGTCGACCCGCGCGTCTCGCGCTTCGTGCTGCCGATCTGCACGACCATCAACATGAACGGCTGCGCGGCCTTCATCCTGATCACGTCGCTGTTCGTCATGCAGAACGCGGGCATCGACCTGTCGTTCGGCTCCATGGTGCTCTGGCTCTTCATCGCCGTGCTCGCGGCGATCGGCAACGCCGGTGTCCCGATGGGCTGCTACTTCCTGACGCTCTCGCTGATGAGCTCGATCGGCGCACCGATCGGCCTGATGGGCGTCATCCTGCCGATCTACACGATCATCGATATGATCGAGACGGCAGAGAACGTCTGGTCCGATTCGAGCGTCTGCGCGATGACCGACCACGACCTCGCGGGCAAGCTCGACGACGATGACGCAAAAGCCGCCCCACAGCTCTCGTAAAGATTCTTGAGACGAAAAAACCTGCCCCAGCCGGGCAGGTTTTTTTGTGTTCTTTTTCAGTTCTCGCCGCGGGCATCGCGGAGGCGGCGATTGATGTTCGTGAGGCCGCGGTAGACGGTGCCGAGATCGACTTTCTCGCCGCGGTTCTCCATGTATTTCTCGAGCTTGCGCTTGACGCGCTGCAGGGCGTTGTCGATAGATTTGACATGGCGCCCGAGGTCGGCAGCGATCTCCTGATAGGATTTGCCGTCGAGGTAGCTCATCAGGACTTTCCATTCGAGGTCCGAGAGGATCTCCTCCATCTTGCCCTCGATCTCCGCAAATTCCTCTTTGCTGATGACGAGCTCCTCAGGGTCGGATACCTTCGTGACAGACAGCACATCGAGCAGCGTGCGATCCGAGTCCTCGTCGTAGATCGGCTTGTTCAGCGATACGTACGAGTTCAGCGGGATATGTTTCTGCCGCGTTGCGGTCTTGATGGCCGTGATAATCTGACGCGTGACGCAGAGCTCCGCGAACGCGCGGAACGAGGAGAGCTTGTCACAGCGGAAGTCGCGGACGGCCTTGTAGAAGCCGATCATGCCCTCCTGGATGATATCCTCGCGGTCCGCGCCGATCAGGAAATAGGAGCGCGCCTTCGCCCGCACGAAGTTCCGGTATTTGTTGATCAGATAGTCGAGCGCGATTTTGTTGTCGTTCTCCTTGATTTCGAGGACAATCTCCTCGTCGGTCATGTCTTCGAACACGGCCTCCTCCGGATAAACTTCCCGCTCGCGGCTGTCCTTCGGTTCTGCTTCCATCACCATCGCACGTTCCCCTTCGTCCAATGTGTCCCGTTCCCTGTTCATCTGCAAATCTTTTCTTTTTCTCGTTCGCTTAAAAAATCCTAACAAATAGAATTATACTCCCGACGTTTGGCATCGTCAAGTTTTTGGCCCGCATGCCAGCTGACCTCCTCCGTCGTTCAGTCCTTCCGCTTGCGCAGGGCGTCAAGTTTTGCGGCAGTCTCCGCATCGAGCCGGTCCTGCACGTCGAGGCGCACGTTCGGCAGCGTGACGGGGCCGAGGTATTCCTTGCGCACGGCCTTCTTCGCGCGCAGGACGCGCCGGCGGAGCTCCGCCGACGGGATGCGATAGGCACCCGCACCGAGGATCACGCTCTGCTCGGCGCCGTCGGAGGTCACGACATGAACCTCCTCGCCCTGCTTCGCGTAGGCATAGGCCAGCCGCTCGATGCAGCTGTCGGCCGTCTCGCCCGCGCCGGTAAAGAGCACGGTCATGTGCTCATTGACACGCTCCTCGTGCTCCTCGTCATCCGTGAATATCGCGTCGAACACGAGCGTCAGGTTGACCTTCTCGTATGCGCCGTATTCCGCGAGCGCATGGATGAGCCGGTGACGCGCCTCCTCGAGCTGATTCAGCAGCCCCTTGTATTCCGGCCAGAAATGAATGACGTTGTAGCCGTCGACGAGGCAGCGTTCCCATTTTTTCTGCCGCATAGCTTATGCCCTCTTTTATGCCTTCTTCTTCAGCAGACGCTGACGCATAGACTCATACATCAGGATGGAGCCGGCGACCGACGCGTTGAGTGAATTGATGCGCCCGACCATCGGCATCTTGACGATGAAATCGCAATTCTCTTTCGTGAGGCGGCTCATGCCGTGCCCCTCGCTGCCGACGACGAGCACGAGCGGGCCCGTGAGGTCGGCCTCCCAATAGTTCTGCGCGCCGTCCATATCGGCGCCCGCGACCCAGAAGCCCTTTTCCTTCAAAGCCTTCAGGGTCTGTGCGATGTTGCCGATGCGCGCGACGGGCACGTATTCGACCGCGCCCGCACTCGTCTTCGCGACCGTCGCATTGAGCGGCACGGCGCGGCGCTTCGGGATCAGGATGCCGTGCGCACCGGTCGCATCCGCCGTCCGGAGCAGCGCGCCGAGATTGTGCGGATCCTCGAGCTCGTCGAGCAGGACGAGGAACGGGGGCTCGCCCTGCTCCTCCGCGCGGTGCAGGATGTCCTCGAGGGTCGCGTACGGCACGGGCGCCGCATACGCGAGCACGCCCTGATGCCGCATGCCGGAGGCCATCGCCTCGATGCGCTCGCGCTTCACGTGCTCGACCGGCACACCCTGCGCGCGCGCGAGGTCCTCGATCTCCGCCGATTTGCGGTCGCCGGGCACGAGCAGGACGCGGTTGATGCCGCGGCCCGCCCGGAGCGCCTCGGTTACGGCATTGCGGCCGACGAGCAGCTCATTCTCGCTGTCGTCCGGGCGTTCCGCCGGCCTCCCGCTCTCTTTCAGGCGCCTGTCCTGCCAGTCCTTCTCTTTCGGGCGTCTTGCCGCCCGTCCCGTTTCTTTCGGACGTGCGTTCCGTCTATGTCCTTCGTTATTCTTCATCGGGTTCCCTCAGCTTGATCATTTCGGCGAATTTGCCGCAGGTCATCGCGCCCTCCGGGCAGCGGCCCGTGTTCACGCAGCTCGCGCCCGCGTTGTGGAACAATGTCGGCGCGACCTTCTTGACCTCCTCGAGCATCTTGTAGGCCATCTCGCGGATCTCCCACTGCGCGCGCAGGCAGCACCGCAGGTTGAAGAAATGCAGGAGCGTGCGCGCATTCATCGTCACGAGGATCTTCGTCTCCGCCGCATTTGCGAGCACGTAGCGCGCATCCTCCTTCGGGATGCCGAGCTCCGTGAGTTCGTCGTAGGTCTTGCGGATCTCCTCGAGCAGGTGGTCGAACTTCGCCTTGGCCTCCGGGTTCTCCGCAATCGTGTGCGGCGTGATGTACTGGAAGCCGTGCGCCGCGACATAACGCTGCGACTGCTGGTCGTAGCTCGCGATGCGGTGCCGCACAAGCTGATGCGTCAGCACACGGCTGACGCCCTCGATGCCGAACGTGAACGACACGTGCTCGATCGTCGAGGCGTGGCCGAGCGCGACCATCTTCTTGACCATCTTCCTTACCTGCTCATCCGAGAGCTTCTCCGCGAGTTCCTCGGCACCGCTCGCCGAGTAGCAGAGCCGCGCCGCCATCGCGACGACGCGCTCCGGCTCCGGCGTGTAGTCGAGGAGTTTTACTTTCATCATATCGTTATTTTTCCGCCTTTTTCTTCTGAATCTCTTCCATCATGGCACGGCTTATCACTTGGAACGATGCCTCCGCGATCTCATAGAGCCTCTCGTCCTGATCCGTCAGGTAGAGGCTGCCGAGCAATGCCTCAAAGCCCGTGCTCGAGTGGTATTCCGCGACGCTCGCCGCGCGCGGCGCATGGCTTTTCGCATTGCGCGCGCGCCGGTAGATGGCGCGTTCCTCGTCCGTCAGCATCTCTTTGATGCCGAGGTATGCCTTGTGCTGCCATACCGCCGAGACGATCTGCCCCGAGAACTGCTGCAGGATGCCGACCTTCGCCTGCTCGTAGGAGAGCAGCCGCGTGCGAACGAACAGATGGAAATACGCGTCGCCGACATAGGCGAGCACGAGCGGGTTCATCTGCCGCACATCCATCTCGTGATAGCGCTGCAGGATGCCGCCCGCGCCGTCCGGCTGGAACATCATCTCGACGAGGCGCTCATAATGCGCAAACTTCATCCTTCAGGCCCTTTTCCAGCGCACGCCATTCGGCGTATCCTCGAGCACGACGCCCGCATCCTTGAGCGCATCGCGGATCTGATCGGCGACAGCCCAGTTCTTTGCCTTGCGCGCGTCCTGCCGGATGCGGATGATGAGATCCATGAGCTTTTCCGTCAGGCCATCGTCCGCGGCTGCTTTCTGCTCGAAAATCCCAATGACGCCGGCCATGTCGGCCCAAGCCTCCACGGCTTTTGCGAAATGCGCTGCGTCGAATACCGTGTTTCCCGTCGTGACGGCCTGATAGTAGATGTTGATCTCCTTCGACAGCGCGAACATCTGGCTGATCGCGAGCGCCGTGTTGAAATCGTCCTCCATGGCCTCGTCAAACGCCTGCAGGAGCGCCGCGGCCTTCGTGGCGAGATCCGCCGCCGTGTCGGCCGCCCCCCGCTTTCCGCTGAGCTCCTCGATATACTGCTGGGTGACCGCGAGGCGGCCGAGGCTCGTCTGCGCCTCTTTCAGCCGCTCGTCGCTGAAATCGAGCGGGGAGCGGTAATGCGTCTGCAGGATGAAGAAGCGCACGACTTCGCCCGGATATTTCTCGAGGATTTCCTTGACCGTGAAGAAGTTGTTCTTCGACTTCGACATCTTCTCATCGTGGATCGTGATAAAACCGTTGTGCACCCAGTACTGCGCGAAGCTGTGCGTATCGCCGATGCAGGCCTGCGACTGCGCGATCTCGTTCTCGTGATGCGGGAAGATCAGGTCGCTGCCGCCGCCGTGGAAGTCGAATTTCTCACCGAGATATTTCAGGGACATCGCCGAGCACTCGATATGCCAGCCGGGACGCCCCTTGCCCCACGGGCTGTCCCAGGACGGCTCGCCTGGCTTTGCCGACTTCCAGAGGGCGAAATCCATCGGGTTGTGCTTGCGCTCGTCGACCTCGATGCGCGCGCCAGCCTCCATGTCCTCGAGCTTGCGGCCCGAGAGCTTGCCGTATTCGTGGAATTTCTCGACGCTGTAGAACACGTCACCGTTATCGAGCGCATAGGCATAGCCCTTATCGACGAGCTTCTGCACCATCGCGAGGATCTCCGGAATCGTCTCGCTGACGCGCGGGTAGACGTCGGCATGGCGCACGTTCAGCGCGTCCATCGCCTCGAAATACGCCTTGATGTAGCGGTCGGAAATCTCCTTCCACGTCGTGCCTTCCTCGTTCGCCGTGCGGATGATCTTGTCATCGACGTCCGTGAAGTTCTGCACGTAGCGGACCTTATAGCCCTTGCGCGCAAAGAAGCGGCGGATGACGTCCCACGTCACGAACGGGCGCGCATTGCCGATATGCGGGTGATTGTACGGCGTGACGCCGCAGCAGTAGATGGAGACCTCGCCCGGCTTCAGCGGGTGGAATTCCTCTTTCTTCCGCGACATGGTATTGTATACGTTCAGCATAATAGCTCCTTTTTCGAGTGTTTTTCTTTTCGTTTGCCCGGACCGTTCCGGCCGCCCCGCCGGGGTCAGCCGCGGATCCAGGTCTGCTCCGGCTCGATGCCGGCGACCGCGTAGGCGGAGATGCCCTGCTCCGTACCTGTGAAGCCGAGCTTCTCCTCGGTCGTCGCCTTGACGTTGACCTGGTCGAGGTCGACGTCAAGGACGCGCGCGATATTGGCCTCCATCTGCGGGATGTAATCCTTCATCTTCGGGCGCTGTGCGACAATGGTCGCGTCGACGTTGCCGATCACGTAGTCTTTGTCCGCGACGAGCTTCTTCACCTCTGCGAGCAGCTGCAGGCTGTCTGCGCCCTCATAGCGCGGATCCGTGTCCGGGAAATGTTGCCCGATATCACCGAGCGCAGCCGCGCCGAGCAGGGCATCGGATATCGCATGCAGCAGCACGTCGGCATCCGAATGGCCGAGCAGTCCCATCTCGTGGGGTATCTCGACGCCGCCGATGATGAGCTTGCGCCCCTTGACGAGCCGGTGTACATCGTAACCCATACCGAATCTGGTCATTTTGCTCCCTCTTTCAGAAACGCCTCGGCGACCGCGAGATCCCCCGGCGTCGTGATCTTGATGTTCTCATACTGATCCCGCACGACATGCACAGGCGCCCCAATGCGCTCGACGAGGCTCGCATCGTCCGTGCCGAGGAAGTGATCCTCCTCAGCCTGCTCGTTCGCGCGCAGCAGGATGCCGCGCCGGAATCCCTGCGGCGTCTGCACGGCCCATACCGTCCGGCGGTCCGGCGTCCGGGTGACGACCCCGTCGGGACTCACAATCTTCACCGTGTTCTTCTCAGGAACCGCGGCAATCGCCGCGCCCGACAGGCGCGCCGCGCGGATCACCGCCTCGATGGTCTCGCGCGAGACGAGCGGCCGGGCCGCATCATGCACGAGCACGATATCCGCCCCGCGCGAGATGGCTGCGAGGCCATTGCGCACCGAATACTGCCGCTCGCTGCCGCCCGCGACGACGCGCCAGGGCTTCAGCCCCGGCTCATCGCGCAGGACGGTCTGCATACGCGAGAGGTCTTCCTTGCCCGTCACGACGACGAGCTCACCGACCGCCGGAACATCCGAGAATCGGCGCAACGTGTGCCGGATGATCTCCTTTCCGGCGAGCTTCAGGAAAACTTTGTTGAAGCCCGCGCCCATGCGCTTTCCCTGCCCTGCGGCGGGGAAGATGACCGAAACCATGCTTTAGCGCCTCCTTTTGCATCACGCCGAAATCGGGCGCGCGAAAATCATGCGCCCGGCCGCGGTCTGCAGCGCGGACGTCACTGTCGCGTCGACGGTCTTGCCGATCAGGCGGCTGCCGCTCTCGACGACGATCATCGTACCATCGTCGAGATAGGCGACGCCCTGGCCGGGCTCCTTGCCCTCTTTGACGATATGGATCTTCATCGTCTCGCCCGGGATCACGACCGGCTTCACGGCGTTCGCGAGCTCATTGATGTTCAGCACCTCGACGCCGCGGAGCTTCGCGACCTTGTTCAAGTTGAAGTCGTTCGTGATGATCTTGCCATGGACTTTCTGCCCGAGTGCGACGAGCTTCGAGTCGACCTCGCGGATATCGTCAAAGTCCGCGTTCGTGACCTCGACCTTCAGCTTCTTCTCCTGCCGGATTTTCTGCAGGATATCGAGGCCGCGGCGGCCGCGCGTACGCTTCAGGCTGTCCGGCGAGTCCGCAATATGCTGCAGCTCCTCGAGCACGAAGACCGGGATCAGCAGCGTGCCCTCGATGAAGCCCGTATCGCAGATGTCGGCGATGCGCCCATCGATGATCACGCTCGTATCGAGCAGCTTGTACTGCTTGTCCGCGCCGCTCTCTGCGAGCGTTCCCGCTGCCACTGGTGCAGCCGCGTCTTTCTCCGACGCGCGCTGCATACGCTGCTCCCGTATGCGGCTGAGCTCTTTGAGCGCCTTCGGCACGAAATCGAAATAATCGGTGATCTCCTGCCGTTTCTTCAGCGCGATGCGGATGCCGAGATAGCCGAACACGAGGCTGAACACGACCGGGATATAGTCGCCGACGACCGGGATCTTCGAGAACGAGAACGCGAGCAGATTGGCGAGGATCAGGCCGATGCAGAGGCCGACGGCGCCGGCGATGACGTCGTGGATCGGCACCTCACTGAGCGCCGATTCCAGCCACAGCGAGAAGCGCTTGAGCTGCCGGATCAAATACGGGGACAGGACGAATCCGATGATGCCGCCGAGCAGGCCGCCGACGAGCACGCAGACGAGTCCCGCCGCGGTCACCTGAAAGAAACCGAGGTCAGCCTTCAGGATTTCGGTACTGAGGAATAAGGTCAACACGGGCCGGGCAAGATTCAGCAGGGCAATCCCGGCGAACGCGAGGAAGATGGTAATGAAGAAGCGCAGAACGCGGTCCAGCATACCAGAAAACACCCCCTGTATAAAAATAAATGCAATAAGTACAATTCATTATATCACAGGGCACCCTGCCACTCAACGCATACGGGCAATTTCCCCCAAAAGAAAAAAGAGTCCTTGCGGGCTCTTGAACGCTGTTCTCTGCAGCCTTTCCGATGGCCTTTCAGGCCTTCCGATAGTGGTTATGCGCCAGCACGCCCTTCATCCAGCCCTCGACTTCCTCCGGCGATTTATCGCAGGCATAGACGAGCTCGCTGATCAGGATCTGCTTGGCCAGTTCGAGCAGGCGGCGCTCCCCGCTCGAGATCTTCTTTTTCCGGTCCTGCATGATGAGATTCCGCGCGACCGCCGCGACATCGCAGATATCGCCGCTCTTCATCTTTTCGAGGTTCGCGTGGAACCGCTTGTTCCAGCTCCCCATCACGCGCTCCGGCTTTTCCTCAAGAACGTCCCGGACCTCTCCTACCTCGTCTTCGGAAATGACGTTCCGCAACCCGATATTCTCCACATTATCGGTCGGGATCATCACTTTCATACTGCCGATCGGCATCTTCAGGACATAGTACGTCTTGTCTTCACCGAGAACCTCACAGCTCTCAATGCCGGAAATCACTCCTGCGCCATGCATCGGATAGACTACCTTATCGCCTACATGCAGCAAACACACACCCCCAGCTTGTACGAGATGAAAACTATCTGTATACATTATAACACAAGTCTTGCGAAAAGTAAATTTTTAATTTTAGCACAAATACAGGTAATAGTCAAGGGCTGTAGAAAATAAACAGGGCCGCTGCACGGATTCTGCGCAACGGCCCTGTTTGAGGATAGGAGGCATCAAATCTTCGCGTATTCGAGGACTTCTTTTTTGCCATACATGCGTTCGTAGTAGCTCTGATAGTCGCCGGAGATGATGTTTTCCCACCAGTCACGGTTATCGAGGTACCACTGGACGGTTTTCTTGATGCCGTCTTCGAATTTCGTCTTCGGCTCCCAGCCGAGCTCGTCGTGGATCTTGGTCGGATCGATGGCATAGCGGCGGTCGTGGCCCTTGCGGTCGGTGACGTGTTCGATAAGGCTCTCGGGCTTGCCGAGCTGCTTCAGGATGGTCTTCACGACGTCGATGTTGGCGCGCTCGTTGTGGCCGCCGACGTTGTAGACCTCGCCGACCTTGCCCTTGCGGATGATCAGGTCGATGGCCGCGCAATGATCCTCGACGTAGAGCCAGTCGCGGACGTTCTTGCCGTCGCCGTAGACCGGAAGCTTTTTGTCGTTCAGCGCGTTGATGATCATGAGCGGGATGAGCTTCTCCGGGAAATGATACGGGCCGTAGTTGTTCGAGCAGCGCGAGATGGTCGTCGGGAGCTTGTACGTCCGGTGGTAGGCCATGACGAGCAGGTCGGCCGATGCCTTCGACGCAGAGTACGGGGAGGACGTATGCAGGTTCGTCTCCTCGGTGAAGAACAGGTCCGGACGGTCGAGCGGCAAATCGCCGTATACCTCGTCGGTCGAAACCTGATGGTAGCGGTCGATGCCGTATTTCCGGCAGGCATCGAGCAGCACGCTCGTGCCGATGACGTTCGTCTGCAGGAAAACTTCCGGGTTCTCGATGGAGCGGTCGACATGGGACTCCGCCGCGAAGTTCACGACAATGTCCGGTTTCTCCTTCGCGAAGATGTCATAGACCTTCTTGCGGTCCGCGATGTCCGCTTTGATGAACTTGAAGTTCGGCTTGTCCATGATTGGCGCAAGCGTCTCGAGGTTGCCCGCGTAGGTGAGCTTGTCGAGGCAGATGACCCGGTCCTCCGGATGGTTCGCATGCTCATAATAGATGAAGTTGGAGCCGATGAAGCCGGCCCCGCCGGTTACGATGATGTTCATAGGTATTCCTCTTTTCCCCAATGTTTTCTTTTGCGATTTACGATTCCTGCTGCGGGCTCTCGAGCTCAAGGCCTGCCTGTTTCATGGCCTCGTATTCGCGCGCGAGCAGGGCGAGCACGACGAGATCCTCGTAGACGCCATTCGTCACGATGGTCTCGCGGAAACGCCCCTCGAGGACCATGCCCTCGCTCTCATAGAGATGCAGGGCGCGGCGGTTATAGGGCTTGCAATCGAGCCACGCGCGGTGGAAATGCAGATCCTCGAAGGCCCACGCCTTCAGGAGCTTCATGGTTTCGTGGCCGTAGCCCTGCCCCTTCTTCGCGACGATGATATGCGTCCACTCGATCTCCTTGGCGTCCGACTGGAGGCCATTTGCGAGCACGTAGCCGACGGGCTCGCCGGTCGCCATCTCCTCAACGATGATGTCCATCGTGCCTTTGGCCGCCCCGCGCAGGATCGGCTCGTGGAACGTACGGTCAAACGGCACGATGAAGGAGACGTTCTCCGGGTCGTATTCGAGCTGCAGGATAAAGCCGAGGTCATCTTCCCCGGCGCGGCGCAGCTGCAGCCGCTTCCCGCGGTGCAGGATTTCTTCTGACATAAAATTTTCCCCCGTTCTTTCCCCATTTTGCTAACTATAGTATAATAGACGAAAACGGTAAAGACAAGTATTTTTCCGAAAAGGGGGACTTTTCCTTGCTCTCGCATCTCCTGACTCTCGACGCGCACGCCGTGCTCGACCTCGTGCTGCTGCCGCTCTGCATCCTCGCCTGCGCGCTCGCGCTCGGCCTGTCGCTCAACAAGCTCGTGAACCGGCAGATCCGCCGCACGATGGGCGAGGACGCAAGCTCATGGCAGGTATTGCTGTTCCACGCGATAAAGGGGACGCCGGTCTCGTTCTGCCTGATCGTCGGGCTCTACTGGATCGTCAACACGGTCGATATCCCCACCCCGCTCGTCAAGATCTTCTCATACGTGCTGTTCTCGGTCATCGTCCTGACGATCACGCGGATCTTCGCGCGGACCCTGCACGCGATGGTGCAGATGAAGATGGAGAACTCGGACCAGCGTCTGCCGAAGACGACGCTGCTCGACACGATCCTGAACATCGTGATCTACGCGATGGGCATCCTCGTGATCCTGCAATACTGCGGCATCTCGATTGCGCCGATCCTGACGGCCATGGGTGTCGGCGGCATGGCGGTCGCGCTGTCGCTGCAGGAAACGCTCGCGAACATCTTCTCGGGTCTGCATCTGATCCTCTCGAAGCAGCTGCGCATCGGCGACTACATCCGGCTCTCGACCGGCGAGACGGGCCGCGTCACGGACATCACGTGGCGGTTCACGACGATCGTGCCGGCCGGCGAAGGGAACATGGTCGTGATCCCGAACCAGAAGATCGCGTCGGCGACGATCTCGAACTACAGCATGCCGCGGAAGGATATCGTGATCACGGTGCCGGTCGGCGTCGCCTATGACAGCGACCTCGACCAGGTCGAGCGCGTGACGCTCGAGGTCGCAAGCTCCGTCATGCAGCAGGTCGACGAGGCCGTCGATATCCCGCCCGCCGTGCGGTTCCATACGTTCGGCGAGTCGAGCATCGACTTCAACGTCACCCTGCATTCGAGCCAGTTCGACCACCAGTTCCTGATCAAGCACGAATTCATCAAGGCGCTGACGAAGCGGTACCGCGAGGAGGGCATCGAGATCCCCTATCCGGTGCGCACGGTCGTGCGGGCAGATGTGGAAAGCGGCGCGGAAGGCGCCGGAGTGCGCTGAGAAAGGCGCAGGAACGGAAAGCGCGATTTTTTCTAAAACAATTCTTACCCACAAGATGTTGTGGTGGTATTGACGCCTGACCACAAGATATTGTATAATCATCCTGTCGCCCGAAGGAGCGGCGTTGATTTAGGAGACAAAGGAACAGGTGACAGGCATGCAGATTGATGATATTACGGTAACGGTAGACGGCATCCCCGATATGACGGAGCGCGAAGCCGAGGGCTACGTGCGCTATGTCGAGGATCACACGGATAACAAGGTGACGAGCCTGCATCTCTCGCTCGCGAAGAACGGGGAGATCAAGATCGACTACGCGCTCGAGGAGCCGAAGTTCGAGCGGATCCGCCGCATCACGGGCTACCTCGTCGGCACGATTGACCGCTGGAACGACGCGAAGCGCGCCGAGGAGCACGACCGGGTCAAGCACAGCCTGAGCTGAGGAGGCATGCCTTGTTGAGCCCTCCCCTTCGGGGAGGGCTTTCTTTTTGCTTTTTCGGACAGACATTGGGAGGTAATGCGCGATGAAAGTGCGGGTCGCGGGGATTGTGGACGATTCGATTGTGGATGGGGACGGCATCCGTCTGACGCTGTTCGTGCAGGGGTGCCCGCGGCATTGCGCGGGATGCCAGAACCCGGAGGCGCTCGACCCGTCCGGCGGGCACAGCATGACGACGGCGGAGATCGCGAAGCGCCTCGACGCCAACCCCCTGCTCTCAGGCATCACGTTCAGCGGCGGCGAGCCATTCCTGCAGCCGCGGCCCCTGCTCGAGCTCGCACGCGAGGCGCACCGGCGCGGCATGGATGTATGGAGCTACTCGGGCTATACGCTCGAACAGCTCCATGCGCGCGACGATGCGGACACCGAGAACCTGCTCCGCGAGCTCGATGTCCTCGTCGACGGCGACTTCCAGATTGAGAAACGCGACCTCACGCTGAAGTTCCGCGGGTCGTCCAATCAGCGCGTCATCGACATGAACGCAACGCGGAAAGCGGACAAAGTCGTACTGCTCTATACCGATTAAAAAATGCTGCTGCATGAACCAAAGCCGGTTCATGCAGCAGCATTTTTTGCATAAAGAATATCTTCGAATAAAAAGTTATCATCCAACGACGGAAAGCCCGAAGTACACGACGAGACCCATCGCGATGACGAATGGGATATAGACCTTGCACGCGAAGCCGAGCAGCTTGCCGTCGAGCCCGCTGACGCCGATCGACGCGACGGCGATGGCGATGGACTGCGGCGAGATCATCTTGCCCGCGCAGGCGCCCGTCGCGTTTGCCGCGGCAATCCAAACCTGGCCGGATTCGCTTGCGCCGATAGCCGCCGCTGCGCTCGTCTGGAGCTTGGCGAACAGCACGCAGCTCGACGTTGCCGAGCCCGTGATGAACGTGCCGACCGAACCGATGAACGCCGCGACAACCGGATACATCGTGCCGGTCTCAGCAACGGTAATCGCGGCAATGGTCTCGGTCATGTTGCTGAAGCCCATGACCTCCGCCGTCGCGATGACCGACAGGATCGTGATAATCGTGAAGCGGAGCTGCACGACCGTGGCCTTCAGGACATGCAGCATCTCGCCGAATTTCGCGCCCTGCACGTGCCCGCCGATGAAGGCGGCGAGGAAGATCAGCACGCCCGGCGTCGCGACCCAGGTGAACGTATATGGCGTGCCGCCCGGCCCATCGTAGATCAGCACGCTCGACTTGATGGCCGACAGCGGATCATGGATGAACGGGAAGAATTTCGACGTGAGCAGCAGGAATACGAAAATCAGGATGAACGAGAGCCAAGCGCGGACGCCGGCCTTTGCCGTGACCGCCTCGCCGCCATTGTGCAGCTCGAGGTGATAGGCCGGGTCATTGACCGGGAAATACTTGCTGTAGAGCACGATGACGCCCATCGAGATGATGGCCCCCGCGATATCCGCGAGCTCCGGGCCCGCAATCATCGCGACCGCGAGCTGCGGAAGCAGGAAGCCGAGCGACGCCGCGAAGCACAGCATCGTGACGCCCTTGAGCGCTTTGAAGCCGTAGCCCGCGAGGATCATCACGAGCGGCACCAGGAACGTCAGCGGCGCGAGCTCGAGCACCGAGTACGCCGCGACCGTCGCCGGATCCATGCCCGTGATGTTCGCGAGCGTCACGATCGGGATGCCGATGGAGCCGAACGCCGTCGGTACCGAGTTCGCAACGAGGCAGACCGCGGCCGCCGTGAACGGGCTGATGCCGAAGCCGACGAGCATGCCCGCGGGGATCGCGATGGCCGTGCCGAAGCCAGCCATGCCCTCGAGGAAGGCCCCGAAGCCCCAACCGATCAGCAGCGTGATCACGCGCTTGTCGCTCGAGACCGACGACAGCATCTTCTTGATGACATCCATGCTTTTCGTGTGCATGGTCAGGTTGTACGTGAAGATTGCGGCGATGATGACGAGCAGGATCGGCCAGCATGCGAGCGCAGCGCCCTGCAGGACCGCCTGCACCGCGTGCACCGTCGTCATCTCAAACGCGCCGATGGCGACCGCGAGAGCGAGCACGAGTGCGAGCAGGCACGCCTTCCATCCCGCCATATGCAGCACCGACAGCGCGACAATCAGCCACAGAATCGGCGACAACGCAAGTAAAAATTCCAAATGAAGCCTTCCTTTCCCTTCCAGAACAGATAGAAATCGATTCACATAAAATCATTATATCGGAATGCTAAGAGCAAAGTCAATGCAAAATAAAACGAAATTTAAGTTATAACATTTATAATAACAAAAAGGGAGATGAGGGAAATGAAATTAAAAGTGAGAAATGTCGGGAATTCCATGGGTGTCATTCTGCCGAAGGAGATTCTTGCGAAACTGCATATCCAATCTGGGGATGAATTGATTGCGACGGAGTCACCGAACGGGATTCTATTGACGCCATATGCAGTCGATTTTGAGAAACAGATTGAGGCAGCGCAGGAAGGCATGGCACAATACCGGAATACATTAAGAGAGTTGGCAAAATGATGCATGAAATCTCATGGCTTATCGAGAAAGTGGTTTACCTGATTCACGAAGAGCAATTAGCGGAACATGGCGGCAGCGATGGTGTACGTGATAACGGACTGCTCGAATCCGCATTAGCTAGGCCGAAAAATCTATATGCCTATGGGAATCCGACTCTTTTCGAACTGGCTGCGGC
>Ga0310695_10005958_pt1 | contig 20678 bp, 20 predicted proteins | sample RumenRJG_04DNA_FD_203882 | JGI IMG/M metagenome (GOLD analysis project Ga0310695, IMG submission 203882) | Bovine rumen microbial communities from Lethbridge, Alberta, Canada - RJG_04 (v2) (version 2) | ecosystem: Host-associated > Mammals > Digestive system > Stomach > Rumen | place: Canada...
ACAAGGAACAGCGGATCGTCTCTCGGAGAAATTTTATTATCAATTTTTCGATAAGAAACCTACCGTCGTTACTTATTATAATCCAAATATACAAGCATCTACTCTAGATAAAGGATCTCTCCAATCTTATTCTACTAAAGGAATAGATGCTCCGATTCGATTTAATAAACTTAAGAATACTCTCATCTATGGTCTTGAAAGAATTCAAACAGATTTGAATGTTTCTGATTATGGCGTGGAAGCAGATACGATTCAGGGTCAGGCTGTGGTTGCTCCACATACATTCAAGCCATATCCAGATTCTTTCTTCACCATTGATTATTTGAAAGAACCTTATATCTTTCGTATCACAAAAGTATCTATGGATACAATTGATAATGGAGCTAATTTCTATATCGTAGATTATGTTTTAGATGGTACTGGATATGATTTCTTAAATGATATCGAAAGACGTGTTATAAAAACATATTCCATGATATCAGATAATATCGGTACAGATTATAAAACTTTTATTACCGATGAAGATCAAGAATTGATATCTAAATTTCAAGCAAAGATTGATACTTTGAAAGAATATTTTGCTGCGATCTTCTTCCGTAATTCTCTTCAGACTTTTGTTTATCAATATCATGAAGATTGGTTTTACGATCCAGAGACTATAGAGTTTATCATTCGGAATAAACTTTTATCTGGTACAGAAGAATATATTTATGTGGATCAAGCAATCTATCTTCCGAGATCTTTTATTATAGACTACGATAAATCTATTTACAAGAATGTGGAGGATTGTAATAAAGATATAAATATTCGTCGGTATTACGGCATTTTAAATTGTGATCCCATGTCTCTATTAGATAAAAGATTGGAAGAATATTACATTGTGACTCCCCGCCAAAATTATGGATTATTAGGAGAACCGCTAGAAATCTATGATCCTGAACTTTTGGGAGCCATTATTAACAACGAGAAATATACCAATAAGAAACAATTCTACAATATCATCTCAAATTATTTCAATGATCAGAAAACGATTTGTGAATGTATGTTATCTTGGTTAGATAAGATTGAATATTGTAATAACGCAATTCTTTATCATATTCTCCCAATTATTATTTTTATCCTTCAGAAACAACTCTCTGATTTTATGAAGGATCAATCAGATAATACAGGAGAAGCCAATATTTTTGATTAAATCGACATAACGGTAATCTTATGAAAGGAGTTGAGCTCTTTGAGATCATTAGATAAACTCCTCATTGAAACAATGGAACAAGAAGATTTTGAAGATATTTGTGAAGATGCTTACGAAGATCAAGTTTTGGAACAAGTAGCAAATGGTAGATTAACAAATAGAGAATTTACCGATTTGCTGTTTCCGACAGAAGAGTCTTCTGTTCCACAAGAAGAGGAAGGTGAATTCATATGATTTTAGATGAATTCTTGGCAGAAGAAGATGCTGCTGTTTGGGAGTATGATCCCACAGAACAAGTAGTTATTAATGATATTATTGAAGAATCTGCTGCAGAAGATGCTCTGATTAGTGGAGAAGACGATATGGATGATATCGACTTCATGCAAGTAGATGGATCTGATACTGGAAAATCTGCTGATTAATTTCTAGGAGGAAAATAAAGAATGAAGAAGCTTAATGTTGCTGATAAAGTTAAGGTTGATATTGTTTGCCGTTTCCCGATTGCGATTGGTCGTACAACACTTGCAGGCGTTTATAAAAACGTGATGTTTAGTGTTGCAGATCTTCGTATGCTGATCGCTGGTAAAGCAAAAGTTGATCGCATTCTTTCGAATGGTAAGAGAGTCCGCGTTGGATTCGATGATTATGATAATGATTTCGATGCTGAAATTGTTGATCGTAGAGCTGAACAGCAGAAAATCATTGAACAGAGAATTGCTGAAGCAAATGCAAAGAAAGCAGCAGAAGCAAAGAAGGAAGCTGTTTCCACTCCTGTGAAGAATGTAGAAGAGAAGAAAGAAGAAGTGAAAGCAGGAGAAGCTCCGAAGGCTGAAGAGGTTAAGAAAGATAATAAGCCTCAGCAGCCGCAGCAGAGCAATAAGAATAAAAAATGATTTGATACATAACACCATAGTATAGAAAACTACTCTTGGCTCTATGTGGTTTTCTGTGTCTCCTTAATCCTACTTTTTCACATGTTTCTTGTTCCCCCTCTACAAATGTAGAGGGGGATCTGCTGTTAAAATGCCCTGCGAGAACATGTTTGTAATAATGGATTATAGGGAGGCATTGTCGTGAAAAAAGATTATAGTAAACAAACGAAAGGATTTATCATTGTAGAATCTTCTATAGAAGATGCTGAATTTAGAATAGCGAGTGAATATGAAGATCGAGTAATTGCAGAAGGCGTTCTTCAAAGAGCTAACGTAGAAAATAGAAATCGTCGTTGTTATGCTAGAGAGGATTTGTTTCGAGAGATTCATTCTCCAAGAACACAAGAACTGGTAAGAACCGGCAATTTTAAAGGAGAAGCCGGGCATCCTTCATCTACAGAACTTTCTAGACAACAAAAGATCGATCCTCAATTGGAGCAAGTTTTGTATACAAAACTCTGGATGGATGGAGATTACGTAAAAGCTAATTTTATGGGTACAAATAATGCTCTTGGAGAATCTTTTGATAAAGATTTGAGAATGGGTCAGAAACCTTCTTTCTCTCTTCGAGCATTGGGATCGATTAATAATAAGAATGGTAAATCTTGGGTTACAAATCTGAGAATCATTACCTACGATCGTGTGTATTATCCTTCCCATAAAGAAGCTTATACATCGAAATTGATTTCTGAAGGAGCCGAACTTCTAGAAGAGAATTTCATTTTTAGAACCCCTGATATTGTTCGAGATAACGGAAATGTTTTGGAAGTAGAAGAAGGATATCAGATTGTAACTCCTGTTACAAATAAAAATGTGATTGATTATATCACGCAAGAATCTGCTAATCTGGATACGATCATTCATAATTTTGATACGATTTATCAGAGTATTAAATTATCTGAAGATGGTTCTAGAGTAACTTTGGTTGATGAGAACTACGATACGATTGTTGTTCCTCTTGAACGTCATATTCAAAACGAACTCATGGATTATTTTTACAATCTTTAATAAAAAATAAACCCCTGCACAAAGCAGGGGATATTTTATATCTCTCGTATCACATGAGCTATCTGTAATGGAACTTTGTTGGAATTAGTAAGATGGATTTCGATATTAAACCATCCATCTTTCTTTTTGTTTTCCAATTTCAAACTTCGATATCGTTTAATAATATCTAGATGCTTCACTAGCAGATTTGGATCTGCTACTGAGTTTCCCTCTTTAATAATAATAGCATCAAATTCGTTTCCAGTATCATCATCAAAGAATTCCATTGTGATATAATTGAACTTAAAGAAATTTGCTTCATTCTCTTTATTGAGGAAATAATCGGAAACGATATTTCTTACTAGTTGTGGAATTGTGGCCTGATTAAACTCCATCAATCCAGGAGATGTTACTTCACAGCTTTCAATGATAATATTATCATTGAATTCTCCTAATACAGAATGAAGATATTCCATATTATTATATAGCCATTGTTTTGTATGATTTTGATTTACTTTCTCAATCCAATTCCGATACTCTTTATCACTTGAATATCTAGAATAATTGATATCCTGTTCAATATGAGATAACTCATGAGAAACAATCAATATCATAAAAGATACAATATCTGGATAATCATAATCTGTATAGTCTTCTGCTATCTTTTGTAGATAGAATGTAATAAACCCATTGCATTCTCCTGCAGCAATCGCAGATTCAAAAGTAACAAAATCATATCGATAACATAGAAAATTAGGATTGATCTTTCCATTCAGAATTTCAATACATCGTGTTAGGATATTTTGAAATCCATACATTGTGATATTCATGAAAACCTCCTAAAAATTAACACTCCTGCGAAAATCGCAGGAGTGCATCTGATCCTTAATAGGATCAGATTAAATGATAATTCGGTTCTGTACGTGGATGACCACACTTATCCTCATACCAATCTCCTTCTGGGCATTTCTCTCCATGAATGAGTTCATACCAATTCAGATAAAGATCTTTGAGGAACATTTTTACACAATAACGGCGAGCCATATTTTCACGATGACCTTTCTGTTTATCTCCGGCATATTTTTCACTATTTGCAAGACGATATTTATAATCATCATAGATTTTGCGATATGGCCCACCACATTTGATAAACGATGTAGAAAGAACACCAATCAGTTTCGTTTTCAGAAACGGATTGTATGTGATTCCACGCTTTGTTTTCACAGTACCATCTTTTGCGATGTACTGAATCTCTTCGAGAGACTCTTCTTTCTTACTACGACCAACACGGACACCATCCTTATTCAGAACAGTATCTAAACCAGCATATTTCCAGAGGGAACCTATATGACGAGTCCTATCCATATCAATTTCAGAAATGATAACAGCACTCATCATTTCACCACATCCCCGTACTTGATTCAAATAATGAATCCAAAGAGGATGTTTATGAACTTCATTTTTAACAGCATTCAGCATGATGGCTTCTGAATCCATCATTTTCTGGCAAGAGTCAATGATAGCATACTGCGAATAATTTTTGATATATTTACAATTATTCGCGATATACTTTTCAATAGTCGAGATGCGTCCTTTCTTTACTTTCTCATCCATTGCATTGAATTCTTTGAAGCAATTTTCAATCTGATCCTTCCTCTCTTTCTTTTCTTTATCATCAGATTCATGACCAATCTCTCCAGAGTTTGTATACTCTTCTGAAACCAAACGATTCGACATCTGGATACGCAATTTCTGCATATCATAATAATTCTGAACAATCTTGCGCATTTTCATGTTACCAGCCATAATCTACTCTTCCTTTCTTGAACTAAAATAACTAATGAATATGAGAGGGGGCGTTTCGCCCCCTCTCATATTTTAATTATTTAATATTGTTAAGCATTTCTTCATTTACATAAAAGAATCCGGTATCCTTATTCACAAGAATATACTGCGTATATTCTTTAGGAATATCTTGAAATGAAATAATTTCTAATCTATATGCCATAGAAGTTTGTTTTCTGTAATTCATGATATTACAAATATCATGAACCATCTTTTTGAACTGATTGATTCTTGCTGTCTTTTCATCCATAATAACGTTATGTTGATCAACCACTACTGTTCCATATCTGGACTGAATGAGAAGATTTTCATATTCGGTCTTTTTGATAGCAATTTCATTATTCAGAAGACCATGATTTGTTTCACGTTCGATCATTTCATTAAGAACATCGATAATGATTTCAAGCCCACCAATGAACTCAAAATATTCAATGATCGATATCTCTTTGATTCCGAGATATTTTGCGCATTCATTCATCATTCTAGTAAGATTTGTATGGAATCTCTTATTGTAGCAATACTTGAAGAGAGTCCAAATCTTTCCTTTTGATCTACCACTAATTTTTGTAAGGACAGAAACTTTATCTTCAATGATAGATTTTGGATCATTCGTATAGATGGTATCTTCGATAGGTTTAGCAGATCTATCGATAGTACCAAATATATCATTTGTCTGTCCCTGCATATCATAAGATCCTTCTTTTCTTAAACTAGGAAGGACGACTCCAACTACCCATTCTTTAAATTCCATAGCAGAAGGAAGTTTGGAGCTCATTACGAGAGAATAGAATCCTGCTTCATCAATCCAAATAGGATTATATTCATGACCATTTTCTGAATACAAACGAGGGGGGGCGAAACGCCCCCCCTCGTTTTCTACTGATGTCTTATTATTACCTGGCACATGAGTATAGATAGCCTTTTTCTGATCTTTATATCCGAGAATATTAGCGATGTCATTACCAACAAACCAGATATTGCCAGCATTGTCTAACGTACATCTGAATTCACCATACTGACTTTCAATTGTTCTTACTTCACTCATTATAATAACCTCCTGAAAAATAGATATTGACTTTTATCTGTAATATCCCTCTGAATACTACTCATATATATAGTATATGTTTCAAATTCAGAACCCTCGTCAAAAAATCTACTTTTCAGGAAAAAATAAAACTCTACCAAAATGGTAGAGTCATATCTTTTCAACACTATCTTTTATATGATCTAGTTTCACTCCAAAATCTTTTTCTCCTGGATATATATTTCTATGCAGATATGTATCAATATCTAATTCCTTACTTATTCTTTGAACTCCATCTAATTCATATCGTTTGATGTCATTATCTAAATAAATATGAAATTCGATATTCATCAACCCAATATCTCTAAGAAACATACTCATTACAGAAGAATACGATTTCCCACATATAGCAGCATATACGTTCTGTATCCTATCCCCTGCACACAGATTATAGAATACACTCAATATATCGAATTGACCTTCTGCTATATGCACCTTAACAGGTACATTTGAAACCATATTTATCTTCGTTGGGATACAATAGATCTTTTTTGCTTTCACAGGATTCTTGAATAAACAATAAACATTGTATCGATTATTTAAATACTTACTAGATTTTCCATACATAAGATTCTTTAATGTTACATAGCTATTATCAACAGATAAAAATCCAATCGAATTTCTATCTAGCTCATCTATTGCATTTTCATATCTAGTATATTCAGTTATGTGATTACTATCTAGCAAATCCCATAGATTCAATACAATCTTGTCATCCAACAAATCCTGATAAGATAAATTCAATCCCAAACGATTGTTAATATAATACAACTTTACATCATTCGGAGTAACATAATTGTTTGCGATATTATATTTATGATTCTTATTCATCATCTGTTTCAACATCTTCGATTGAATTTTATTATTTTCTCGAAGTGCTGTAAACATTTCAATATCACTACTGTTAAAATTTGGAAGCATCTGTTTCAATACTTCATCGGTCAGAACTCCATGCGCAGGACAATGGAAACAGTTGTACATGGGAACATCTCCATATACATTGATATACAAATGCCGAGCACTATTATCTTTTTGACTGTCTCCACAGAATCTACATCTCATTGCAATTTCACGACCCCCAGATGCTTCTCTAGCATCTGGGAATCGAGAAAGTAAGAACTTTTTTAGTTCATCACCAAACATATTACCACTCTTTTAAATTCTTCTTCATAGACTTCCAAACCGTATCGAAATCTAACTTCTTTCTTGCCGCATTAGATAAACTTGTTTCATAGAAAATGATTTTTGCACTACTACGAATCAATTTACAAGTCATCAAATACAAAATAACTACAGATGCAAATAGCATCATTTTATTCAATACAGAATCTGATGATGCATAGATTACTCCAAATAAAAATACAATAAGGAATGTTGGAATCATCAATCCAAGAATCATCCATATATTTGATTTAACAATTTGATCTCTTTCTGATTCGATAGATTTTACATAATCATTGATATCTCTTTCATCAATCACGAAACTTACCTCATTTCTTAATCAGAATTGTAAATCCGACAAATACAGAATAGATAATAAACGCAATCATCGAACCTAATACTACGTTATATACACGTCCAAATGCAACAGTATTAAACGCTGTCATATACATAACAATGAACTCAATAATAAAGAGTCCGATGAAAATTGCCAAACCTACAGACATTTTCGGATTCTCACTAATAATGTTTTCAAGTTTCTCAATCATAACAAAATCCTCCTTATTTAACTACATAACAAATCACAAAATCCCAGACTAGGAGTAATCCTAGTCTGGGTACTTTTTCTAATTCAAATCATCAAAGCATACTGTAAGAACTCTTCACAAACAATTTCAGGAGTACAGATAATATCTGTTCCATCCATATCAGCATTATAGTAATCAATACGTGTGAAGTTGGATGCCAGAGTCTTTGCAATAAATCCAAACAAAGTATCTTCCAGAATCGATTCATTCCGATACTTATCCAATACTTTTGGATAGGTCTCGCTCATTTTCATTCTGAGTTTGATTCTTGCATTTACAGTCTTTCTGGCAACAATCTTCTCTACTTTACTGCTAATAATATCTGCTAATAAGAACAATCCATTCCTCTGCAGCATTCTCTTAGCAGCAATCATAAGTATCGTGTATTGACGATTATTTACAAATTTAATAGAACTGGTATCTCCAAATTCATTCATAAACAAATAAGATACCAACTGAAGTTGAAATTCATTCTTAATATGTTTCTTATCATCTCTTACTAATCTCTTCATATAGAAATTGATTTCTGGTTCTGTAAATGGCCCATATAAGAATTCAATCTTCTCCATTTCTTTCAAACAGTTTACTTTGATTTGCATCGAGAGAGCTTCATTCTGTTTTACCATATGAGACTCAAACTTATCTGCTTCCGAATTATTATCTTCATCTCTGTTTGATGAGGATACCGGAACTAGATCATACTCATATGGAATATCTGTAATCTTATATTTGATTTCTTTTACAATCGCATTGTAATTGAAACAAACAATTGACTGACTATAGATATATTTTGGAATGATCTGAATGATCAAGCTCTCTACTGTATTTTCAATATGAACAGTAGGATTGATTGCTCTGATATACTGCATTTCCCACAACTGATTATTATGCTTCGCATCTTTATTAACGCTATTCATAACAGTCTCATACAGTTTTGCAATCAAATCTACTCCATATCTAGCTTTGATCATAACAAAGACCATATCAAATGCTCTCAAGAGAATTCTCTTGACTTCGATTGAATTTGATCTTTTTACAAACATGAAATGGCTTACTAATGGAATCAGCATATCCTCAATCAAAGATGCTTCAATTAATAACATCGCATGCTCATCAGAATATTCCAAGCATGGATTTTTGAGATTCCGATACTTCGAAGTCATCTCAATATAATTATCCCGATTCATCTGATGGATCGCATAATGGAGAAGAGGATTCGCTTCATCCATAATCAAATAACGATTAATATCCATCATGAAATTATCTTCTGAATATTGATCTCCATAGCAATCAATACAATATTTAATCTTAGCATAAACCCCAAGAAGATAATGATCTCTGTCATAGTATCTCTCAAAATAATTCAGATACAGAACACAATGTTCTCTGAATCCGATACTACGAGTTCCATCTTCTTTCGTCTTACTATTTCCATTATAGCATTTCTTTGGAGTCATCACAAAATAGTTAATACTATTCTGTGGATCTAATCCATAGAAACTATGAATAGGAGCAATAATCGCTCCTTTTACTTCTGTAAAAATCATTTCCTCTGGTTTAGGTCTCCAACTATCCACAGGAATAAATTTTTCATGATCTACTTTTTCTACAATGTTTATTAAATCTGCTGCCATTATTTGTCCCCTTTTCTAACTACTGTTGAACTATTCAACAATATCCTCCTTTCTTTTAAAGCCAAAAAATGATTGCATCTAACGGCTTCATATATATAGTATATGTCTAAAAAAATGTTTACCTCTTCTTTTTTATCTTGTTTGAATGCTTGATATAATGAGAAGAATTTACTACTTTTGTTTTAGACACACTTCTTGTCTTTCTAGCTTTTTCAACATCATGAGATATCTCTGCGGCTCTATTTACAGATTTAGGACGAAGAGAATCGGAATGCTTTTTCGTGGCTTTCTTTCTTTCTACTACTTTTCCTCTCTCTTGTCGCAATCTAATTTTCGTAGATGCTCCCATAATATCTCTCATAATATCCGTCTTGGAATATTTAACAGAACCTACTTGCCAATTTAGTTTTTTATCTAATCCTCTAAGTTTCCAGTATAGATAAGCAAAGAAAATACTCTTCACATATCCAACTAGATTTTTAGGATTTCGTTCAACGGCTCTTTCCTCTAGAGCTTTTCTTAGCATCTTAGGTTTCAGATCTTCTATGAACATATTATTTTTGTTGAATGAATAAGCATAAGTAAAACAGAAATAAGGATCGTTAGAAAAGAATCTCACATTATAATTCTTAAGGGTATTGCTAGCAATATTTGTTTTATCATTCGTATAGAATTCGATTACTACATCGTAGTAAAATTTTTCTACAACTTCAGAAGGTATCTTAATATGTAAAAGATATCGAGCATCATTATCTTTATACATACGATAGTTAATTTTGCCTGCTTCTCTAGCTAAAATAGCATCAAATTTTCTAGAATAGATATCCATATACATCTGTCTTTGAGAAAAGACAGCATTTTGTTTTCCCATAGGATTCTTGATATATTCATCGAATGTCACCCATATCACCTTCTCTATCGAGAAAAAGAAGCTGTCCGATTAAGGACAGCTAACTTTTAATTTACTTAAATGTGAGGTAGTTTTTAACTTTTGATGAGGAGTTATTCTTTTTCATCAGTTTCAGAAACTTCTGTTTCTTTATTTTCTTCTTGATTTGTTTCTGTATCTTTATCTGCATTATTCTCTTGTTCATTCTTTGCAGCTTCTGCAGCAAGTTTATTAATCATATCTGGAGAAAGTACCTGTGCAGAATTTGCTCCAGCCAATCCAGCCATCATCGGACCAAATCCCATCTGAGGCATACCAGTACTCATATGATTGCTCATAAAAGGTGGTTTAGTCTGAGACTGTGCATTATTGTCTTTAGTTTGATTCGTTCCTTGCTGAACGGAATCATCTTTCATGGCTTCTTTCACTGCCGTATATTGATTGGATGCGAATGTTGGTGTAAGGAACTGATTCGTTTCAAATACCAGACCAATAATCTTAACGATTGCATCAAGAATAATTGGATCCGTTTTGATAGAAGTCAGAACTTTACCGTCATACTGTCTCGTACGAATATTGAATGGCTTATTGATTTCTGGATCAATCGATTTTGTAATGATATCCTTTGTATCTTCTTCTTCATAATAAAGATGCTGAAGAAGCATGAGATAAGCAGAACCAAGAAGCACAAACATATAACGTCTGCTAGCAAACTCTTCATACTTCAGAGGATCCGGGAAATCTTCTTTTCGATAGCTCAAAGCAATCAAAGAATTAATCGCTCGGAATGCTTCAAAGTTAGCTCCATAACCAACACCATCAATAGCAGCAGAACGGCAATTCAAAACGGCATCATCAACAGCATCCTTCAGATTGTCTCGATCTGTATCAGAAATACCACCAACCAGAAGTTCAACAAGATTCGATTTGAAAGAATAGATTCTACGACGCATTACGTTAACAGCAGAATCTGATTCTCTTGTTTCGAGCATCCCTTCCAACTGAGATTCCATGTCTGCGAGACGATTCTTATACACTTCTGTGTATTCATGATTTTCGTCATACATCAGAGAAGGATTGATAATCTTACTCTTCATAGAATCTGCAATGAATTTATCTGCGGTGCCAGCAAATTCATGAATATTAGTTTCGATCAAACCAGTTTCTTCATTCTTACGAATATAAACTGCTTTTCCTTCTTTTTGATCTTCTTCCTGCTGTTTCGGGTTGATATATTTGGAAATTAACTTTGCTCCGGAGATAAAAGCAAGGTCTGCCAAATAATTACTATCAGTAATATTAGTTACAACGCATACCGGTGCATAATCCAAACGAGCTTCCGCCTGAATCCCCATCAGATATTTTACAAGAGCATCCATAGAAGCATTTACATCAGCACCAATTCTCGGAGTAAAGATAACTGTCGGAACCAGAGGAGCTTCTGGATTCTTACTATGAAGGAAGATGTTATCATACAGAATCTTCTGCATGTAGGTCGTCATTTCAGGAGTATCAATTGGATCTTCAAAGATATAAAGTCTCGGAGAAGGAATCTCACAAATATGCTTTTCAGAATTATTTACAAAAGAAACATCGCCATATCCAGAATTGATCGTGAAACCATCATATCTACGAATAACAGTATCTGTACTATTCGAAGTACCAACGTCAATATAGACATCCATTCCGCTCGTCTTGTAGATTTGTTTAATATCTTCTGCCATGAATTCATTATTATTCGTAGCAATCAGAGCAATATTGTAGATATCATCAAGAGTGCATTCTCTCTTCTGACGCATGATAGTTTTGATAATATGATCTACACAATATTTGAGATCTTTGATAAGTTTATGCTCACTCTTTCCCTTAGTGTAGGTGCCATCTTTCTGTTCCTGATCTACAGCTTCCAACAGAAGACCATCAAAGATATAACGAGAAAGAATAATGGCTGATGTTGTACCATCACCAACCGTTGTAATGATTCGACGAGTAATTGCTTCCAGATCATCTCGAATCGAAGTTTCAATACAACCCTGGAAATTCAAATTCTTCAGAATCGTATGACCATCTTTTGTATACTTCGGAATATTTTTATTCTGACGATAACATGTTGTAGATCCATAAGGACCAAAAGAATTTGCAAGAGCATTCGAAATCTCTGCAAGAGTTCTACTCTGTACCTCTCTGAGTTCCATTTTTTTAACGATATTTGAATAAATCATCATACTTCAACTTTCCTCCCAAAAACTAAGTTTACATCTTTGTATGGTTCAATAATTTTAATGATATTAGCTTTTGCAACTTCAGGATTTATATTCAATTTGCCTTCATCATTATAGTTAAATCGATAATTCTCGACATAGATTGTTTTTCCTTCTAGATGTTTTATCTTTTTATAATTCTCATTAATAGTACTACCATATCTTACATATAAAGAATCATATTTAGTCATATCTAGATCTTCTATCTTATCTATTCGAATAATCTTCTGGCTATCTACTAATTTTTTTATCTTCTCTTCTTGAATATCATTTGTACAAACAATATAAGTTCTAATACCTGATTCTTGAGTACTGATATTATAAGTTTGACAGAGTTTGAAAATATCATTTGGAGGCATAAATGCTACGCATCCTTCATACTGCTTCTCTTGAAGATATTTATATAGACTTGCTGTCTCTTCTCTGGTATACTTATTTTCTCCTTCACCGATATTAAATAACAAATCCAATGGATTTGTAGATTCAATCGCAGCTAAATAATTCTTTGTTGTATAGGCACTTTCATACATATAAGGATTAAAATACTTTGTATATTGAGGCTCTGTATAATTATCCCATATGTAACACATGTATCCTAATCCAGTATCAAATACTGAATCAAATGTAAATACAAGAGAATTAACATTTGCTTCCAATCTGATCACCTTTCGCTAAGAATCCCTCCATACACTTATTGTGTATGGAGGAAAATTAATTATCTTTATATCTTACATATCTTTGAGATCGTCCAGAGTGATACCAGTACCACTATTGTGACTCTCATGAGACTCTGCTGAAGTAGCAGCATTGAAATAACTGCGTCTCGTACTGTTATCTACAGGATTATAAATATTGACTCCGAGTTTACCAGCAATCTTTGCTTGATTTGTCTTAATCATATCACACTGATAAGCCATCGTATCGTATACTGTAAATGCTGTTGCCATCGTCATAGCTTTCGCATATTCTTCCAGACAAGAAGCAAAAATCTCTGCTTCCAAAAGCTGATATGGTTCCGTCACAGACGTATACTTCATATCCTTATCGTTGAAGTTATCAACAGAGAAATAGTAATCACGCTTGAATTCATACACATTGCAAGCCTGAATCGATCCATCTTCAAGAACTTTTCTGATTACCAGAACAAAGTGCCCAGGAAGATCAAATTCAGAACCGTCAGAGATCGTAATAATACCCTGATTCGATGTAACTCCACGACTGAATCCATTCGTTACAATTTCAGGATTGGCAATTGCTTCTTTAATAATACCAGCAAGCATTCTTGCTTTCACATGGTTCAGATAGATAGCAATTGCATTCTTATCATCATAGGCTCCATCATCATTAATACGATCAAGAATTGCAATCCTCATCGTATTCTTCCAATACCTAATAGAAAGTCTGGTTGCTCCAAACTTACTTTCAGCATTTGTGAACATAGGACCGTATACAGTTGGGTGGAACGGTTCCTTTTTATTGTTGTCATAGTTGCTGCTGTAGTTGTTGTCTCCAAGTGCCATTTGTAAGTCTCCTTTTCTTATATATGTTTCTAATTGGCTCTAATCGTATACGATTATATTAATGTAGAACTGATAATCAAAAGTTAAATTGTAATAGTCTTTTTTTTTTGATTATATACTATATATGTGAAATAGAGATGAGAAGCATCCTATTTCCTGTTTGGCAATAGTGCCAACAGTACATGGTAAGGAGGAAATTACCATGAAAATCGAAATCGAAGTCAAAGTCAAAGACCAATGCAACTACTACGTCGTTATCATTAACGGCGTAGAAAATTGGTTTGTTGACAAGTACTCGGCAGCGAATTTCGCTGCCGAGTACTTCATCGAGAATGCTTGATAAGTACAAACAAAAACGATCGGGGTCCTTCACGGGACCCCTTTCGTTTTAGTCATCATAACCGTAATTCACATACAGTCTTGTTTTATTTTGGTAAATTCTAGATTTACTAATTTTCATTCTCAGTTCATTATAATCATCATATAATTTTTGGAATCTCTTTCTATCCATCTGATTTAATTTTTCATTTTCCAGATAATCTTGAATAACGCTCATCCTGCTATTGATTTGATGAATCAAAAGCAAAGCATCTTCTTGTGTTTCCATATTATTATACTGGAATTGAATCTCGTAGAAATCATCTTCGTATCCTTGAATAGCCCCTCTTTTATATTTATGGAACTTATTCTCGATACTAGCTCTCAATCCTTTCATAGATTTTCCAGTTGTATCTTCCAGAATCGAGCTATCATCAATTCGAGCCAATCTCTCTTTAATTCCTTTGAGTTCTTTCTTCTCATATTTCGATGGACTCAATTTGATTGCTTCATCAATCGTATCCATTGCATCCACTCTAAATTTAAGAATATCATTATACAGCCGAACGATAAATGAAAGAACAACAATTGGAGCTTCAATCATATCTGTATTTATTTTTCCCTCTGAACGCAATTTCATGATTGCTGTTTGAGCACTCGTCAGCATATCCAAATCACTCATCAGAGAATCATAAATTCCGATATCTCCAGGATGCATATAGAACATCGAAGTCATTTTCCGCATAGCGTCCTTAATACCAAAAGCCAACAGATTCAAATAATGAACCGATTCTGTCAGTTTCAGAGTCGTTCCTTCCGAACTCAAATACAAATCCAGTTGATCTTTTGCTTTCTTCATTGGCTTGCTATCAGCAACCATACAGCCGACATTCTGAATGACACATGCTGTAATTTCATCCATAGTAAGTTTGCTATCAAACAACTTACTATCTAATTCTACATAGTATTCTTTCACGATATAATTATCGTCACCCATCAAAAGATCTGTAATCTCTTCAATGGGAATCACAGGGTCTACATAAACGCCAAAAAACATTTTATCTGTATTCTCTGTATAGATCAGTTGTTTACATTTTGATTCGTTAAAAATATCATTCAATCTATTTTGAATTAGCATCAAGGATGCCATATCTCTTTTCATTCGGAAATCCCAGAGTTCTGCTCTGAGTTCATATAATTTATCTCTTAATGATTCATTTAGCATCTAGTGATTCCTCCTTGTTTTCTTTCTTATCTTTAGATTCACTGTCATATTTATATCCGAGTTTCTCGTATGTTTTTCTGTATTCTTCTTCTTTTTTATGATCATTAGAATACAAACTGGAATAATATACGTTATCGTTGTTATAATCCATCGAAATATCCTCCTAATCATAATCTATTAGGGCTAAATGGAAGATCTCTTTGTGGAATTTTTACTTCAGGAGGTTTCGGAACTTTTACAATTCCAGCAACAGCTCCATTAATTTTATTTGCATTTGTATTACCATAAGATGTATAATCGTTCATAGCAGTACCCATATCGCTAGCAATAGGTCTGCTCTGTTCTTCCTTTTCATTAGACAAAATACCGACCTCCTCTTTTATGAGGAGGTCAGTAATTTTATAAATCTCAAAGATAGTATACTGATAACAATTAGAGTTTTGTCGGATTGAACGGCAGATTCGGGGTCGGAACTTTGACACCCGGCGTAGCAGGCGTTGTCTTGTTGAATCCGTTCGTGCCCGTCGAAGCACCGTTGATCGTCGAAGCATACGTATTGCCATAGGACGTGTAGTCGTTCATAGCAGTCGTACCAATCGGATTCGACGTATCGAGAACTTCGCGAAGACCCGTCGGATTGACAATCTCAACACGAGCCTGAACCGGCTGGAACTCAATCATCTTCCAGCGCTCAAATGCTGTGATTGCCGGGAGCTGGTAGCCCTTCGTTGTACGAATCTCGTTGCTGACGTAGAACTGATAATCATAGATCTTATAAATGATACGATTCGTGTTACGCGGGCAAAGAATAATAATAAGCGTATTATTATTACGAAGCTTCTGCGAAGAAATGAACTGATAGACACGCTTATCGGACGTAACAACCGTCTTCGTGTAATCAAGCTTCACAGGACCAATTGCAGACGGAGTCTGATACGTATATTCGGTCGGCGTAATCTTACGAATCAGATCCGGACGACCAAAGACCGTAATCGTCATGTTCTCATCATTCAAAACCTGGAGCATGTTCGTGGTAATCGTATCAAGATAGTCCATGAACATCGTCTGACGCCACGAAATCGGGTCTGCCAGATAATTCGTCGGCGGAACGAAGTCAAATGCACCAGAGAAGCGCTGCGTATCATCAAGATGCAGATAAGACTCATTCAGAAGCTGGCGAATCTCATCATCCTTGTAGTTAGCAAGCGAAAGGTTCATCATGCTCATAATCTTGGTCAGCTGATTGACCTGATACAGAGCATTGACATCCTTCACTTCTTCCGGGCTGACGCTCGTAGCGATGTGCGGAGCCTCCGGGATATCGAATTCCCAGGACTTTGCAGACCACTCGACATACGGCTCATCATATGCTGCAGACGAAACATCCATAACAGCATGGAGAACGATACCTTCGATATTCTTCGTACCAGAGCTCTTAGCAAATGTCATTGTGAACTTATCGTCCTGCATGATGCCCTGAAGAACACCATCGATCGGATCAGCATCCGGAGTCGTGCCCGTAGCCGTAGCAATCTTAAGATGTGCAAGAAGTGCACGATCATACTGGCCATGAACATCCTGGAACTCAAGCTTATTAATCTTGATCACAGCATGATCCTGATCGCCAGCAGTCGTAGCCGTCTTGAAATGATTCGTAGCATCTGCCGGATCATAATACATGTCACCAACATCGCAATACGAGCTGCTAACAACAATAGCTGCCACGTACGTAATAATCGAAAGATGACCTGTCACAGCCGGAGTAAAAGCACCGATGACATCCGTCGTTCCAACTTCCGGAATCGGAAGATAAACATCCTGCTGCGGAACGGAATTCTTAATGGCATCGTGAATCTTATCCTGGTTGTAGAACATATCAATCTTGTTGCCGTTAACATCAACAAGCGTACGTGTCTCAAGCGTCTCCGTGAACTTCGGAGAAGCTGCAACAGCCTTCGGAATAGCACCCTTATCAAACACAAGCGTCTGAAGCAAATTCTTATGCATCGGGAGCGACATGCCAATGACCGGATTGAATGCGCCAAGCGGAGCAGACTCGGAGATAGCTTCGACATCGTTCTGGAACAGATTATCGAGCGACTCCTCAAAGTCTTCAATCTTCTCCGGATCCTTCATTTCCGGATCATTCGGATCATACATTTCGTTCATGAAGAACTGTTTAAGATCATTCTTTGTCGAATTATGCATGAAGAACTTCTGCGGCTCAGTAAAGATATCAACACCAGACTCCTGGAGAGCACCACGAGCAACATTCAGGAATTCTTCTGCCACTGCATGCATATCATCATTCGCATAATTGCGATTGATTTTCTGAGAATTTTTTCTCTCACCTACAACTGGCATTTAATATTCCTCCTTTTGTAATAAAAGAAGTAACGAAACAATATATGTTAAACGTTACATCATTTCTTTATTTATAGACCCGAATAGGTCTAATTACTGTTATGTTTAGGATAAACGATTCTTATTAGAAAAATATTTTTATATTTTTAACTCATCTTCATCCGTCGTTTGTTTCTTTTCTTTGTCATTAGATCCACCATCTAACTCACCTTTTTCATTCTTATCTTCTTCTTTGCCACTCATAATTCTCTTTGCTCTCTTCTTTTCTTTTGCAGATTTGGTTTTGCCAAGCTCACCAAGAATATTTGTAAGAGCATTAAAAATTGCCATGTGTCTCTGAAGAATGATTTGATTCTCTACATAAGATTTATTATCAAAATTCTTAATAAGAGCTTCTTTCAACAAAGTACGGATTTCAAAGAGCTTCTTAACAACGAAGTTTATAGTAGAAATATCAGACGAAGTACGATCAATCTTATCGAGTCTCTCAATTGTTTTATCAATTGTTTCATAGAGATCTACAAATTGACCTTTCAAATTAATCTTCGCTGATTTTATCTGATCTGGTTTCAGATGCTGAAATAAAGAATCTTCCAATTCTTTAATTTCATCTTGCTGCATATCAGGACCTGTTCCACCAGCGGCAGTAGGATCCTCCATACCAGTAGCTGTTGGATCTTCTCCACCTGCTGCATTTGGGTCGCCAGCAACATTAGGATCTTGTGCATTCGGATCTCCACCTACTTGAGCAGGATCTCCTTCTCCACCACCAGCATCATTTGCAGCATCTGCTCCAAAATCAGGAACAGGCTCATCTCCTCCAGCAGCATTCTGATCTCCACCTGCTGTTGGATCTTGTGGTTGATCAGCTCCAGCCTGTTGATCTGGTGTTTGTTGCTGTGTAGGATCATCTTGAGGAACCGATGTCGGATCTGGTAAATCTCCATCTTGATTATCTTCTGCTCCAGCATTATTATCTGTATCTACATCGGCTCCAAAATCTGGAACTTCATCATCTTTCTTTTTCTTCTTACCACCTGCTGCTTGATCAGGATCCCCAAGAGGTTTACCATTTGATGTAATCTCTTCATTCAGAATAAAATTCATAAAGCTATTAAATCTCATTTATAGTATTCACCTCCTCAAGCAGGTTTATTTCTAAGATCAACAACATTTTGATCATTCCATTCTGTCTTGATCTTATATCTCATTCTAATATATTGAGCTTGTAGTTTCTTCTTAATGAGCATCAATTCTTTCTCTCTCTTATAATCTTTCTTATCATCTGCATCTTGAATATATTTATCAATCATTGTCAATTCTACATCTAATTCATTTGCAACCAATTGTCGTTCTTTTGTTCTCACTCTAGAACTCATAGCAAATCGAGCAACCAATCCAATGACCAACAAAGCAGGACTAATCAGATACAAAGCTCCTCCCACACAAACCATCTTAATGATTTTACTCATAGGAGGAAGAATCTCGTCTCGGATAACAGCCTCTCGATTCTCACTCTTCATACTATTTTCGATTCCTCTAGAAATCATTCTGCATAATCCATCAACCATTCTGGATGCTGCTTCTTCTTTAGCAGAAAGATTCTTCATTCCTTTCCATACTTTATCAATTGCAATCTTAAAATGGGAAGTCAAACTCAATTCATTGATTGCTTGTACATATTCATTGATCGATGTTGTATAATGATACAAATCTCGACAATCTTCTGCTAGTTTATCTGAAAATGACATCAAATCTTTTTCTTCTATGGGTGCTTCTGTATTTTCTAGAGTTGCTTCCTGAATTGGAATATTGATAGCTTCTTTCAAATTCTGAATATTTAGTTGGAAATCTCCAATTCGGGTATAATTTTCTAGAGAAGGATCATCTCGTAATCGATTTACACATTCTTGCATCGATTTCATCAATCGTTCTCGATCAAATAAGTGTGGATATTTAATAGCAAATTCTGTTAGATAATCTACATCTTCCAAACAACATCTGTCAATTACTTTCTTACCGAAGATTGTATTTTCTACATAAGATTTATTCCAAGAAGAATTCAATAGATAATCATAAATAGCCCCAACATCAGTCAAAACAGTTTTGGCATCTTCATCAAAATTAAAGTCCAAATTAAATCCAAAGTCATTTCCGCCATTATTGCCACCACTGTAGTTATCAGGACGCATTTCTTCAGAAGACTTCTCATTATCTGCTTTCAAACTATCATATTCAAACTCAAGCTTTTCAATATTCTTATCCATCACTTTGATATACTCTTCTATCGTTTTCTTCTTTTCTGGATCTTGAGTCTTATCTAATTTCTTTGCAGCCTTATCTCGATTCTTATACCATACTTTCAATACCTTTTCAAGATATTTAAATTCAATATGACAAGCAAGAATTTTAGATACGATCAGAGCAGCCAATCCTGCCCATACATTCACACCGATTACACCAGCAATAATTGTGGCATAAAAAGCAAATGACAAAACATTGTACGAACTATGTACAATATCATCATCGGTCTGGGTCACCAAGAGCTTTTCCACAAAAGCTCTAAAAGCACCTGGAGTTTTCGCAGGCAATGTTTTAAATTTCGCAATAATATCTTTCGCTCGATCAGAAGTTTTATCCAATAGAGATTCCTCTATTGGTTCTTCTTTACTTCCGAAT
>Ga0310695_10005960_pt1 | contig 20660 bp, 19 predicted proteins | sample RumenRJG_04DNA_FD_203882 | JGI IMG/M metagenome (GOLD analysis project Ga0310695, IMG submission 203882) | Bovine rumen microbial communities from Lethbridge, Alberta, Canada - RJG_04 (v2) (version 2) | ecosystem: Host-associated > Mammals > Digestive system > Stomach > Rumen | place: Canada...
TTGCCCGATTCACCCTCCTTTAATGTCCTCGCATCAAGAATCGAACCAAAGCACACAGTCCCTGCGCGACGTGCACACGGCTCGAACACATCTGTGTTCGAAATGTGACGGGACACCGCTCACGGCACCATCCCGCACATCGCGTATACGTCCATGGATTTGGCGTTCTATCTGCCGTTCGTGTATAATTTCTAGAGTTGTGACGAAACAATACGCGCTTGAAACGCTGCACTGGAAGGATCCACCCAACGTATGGCTAAGAAGCAGCCCCCTCTGAAGATCATCCCGCTTGGCGGTCTCGACGGCATCGGCAAGAACATGACCGTGTTCGAGTATGGCAACGACATGGTCCTGCTCGATGCAGGCCTCATGTTCCCGGACGATGAGCAGCCCGGCATCGACCTCGTCCTTCCCGACTACACATATGTCCTCGAGAACGAGCATAAGCTGCGCGGTATCGTCATCACCCACGGTCACGAGGACCACACCGGTGCGCTTCCGTACCTGCTCATGGACCTCAACGTCTCGGTTCCCATCTACTCGTCGAAGCTCACCATCGGCTTCATCGAGGGCAAGCTCTCCGAGCACAACATCAAGAACGTCCCGTTCATCGAGGTCAACGACGGTGAGAACGTGAAGCTCGGCGCTTTCGACATCACATTCTTCTCGATGACACACTCGATCCCCGCAGCGTTCGGCGTCTTCTTCAAAACCCCTGCGGGCACCGTGCTCCATACGGGCGACTTCAAACTCGACCAGACGCCGATCGACGGCGTCACGCCGAACTACAACGCCATCAACAGCTTCGGCGCCAAGGGCGTCGACCTGCTGCTCTCGGACTCCACGAACGCCACGATCCCCGGGTTCACGGGATCCGAGGCGTCGGTCGGCCCCACCCTGCGCCACATCATCAAGAATGCGCCCGGCCGCGTCTTCGTCGCGTGCTTTTCGAGCCATATCCACCGCCTGCAGCAGATCTGCGATGCAAGCGCCGCGGTGGGCCGCAAGGTCGTCGTGACGGGCCGCTCCATGGTCACCAACACCAAGGTCGCGCGCCAGCTCGGCTACCTCAACATCTCGAGCGACGACATCATCGACGCCTACGACGTCGACCGCATCCCCGACGACCGCATCGTCGTCATGTGCACGGGCAGCCAGGGCGAGCCGCTCTCGGCCCTCTCGCGCATGGCCAACGGCGAGCACAAGTCGCTCTCGATCCGCTCGTCCGACACGGTGATCATCTCTGCAACCCCCGTTCCCGGCAACGAGAAGAGCGTGACCTCCATCATCAACGCGCTCTCCAAGGTCGGCTGCGACATCCACGACAAGTCCAACGCGCTCGTGCACGTTTCAGGCCACGGAAGCCAGGAGGAGCTCAAGCTCGTCATGGCCATGACGAAGCCCACCTACTTCATGCCGGTCCATGGCGAGGCGATGCACCTGCGCGCCCACGCCAAGCTCGCCGAGCAGATGGGCATCCCCGCGAAGAACGTCTTCATCCTCGAGAACGGCGACACGCTCGAGATGCGCGGGCATAAGGTGAGCCGCGGCGCCAGCATCGAATCCGGCGTCGTCTACGTCGACGGCCTCTCGGTCACCGACGCCAACCCCGTCGTCCTGCGCGACCGCCAGAAGCTCGCCCAGGACGGCATCATCACCTGCGTCGTCGCCCTCACGGGGAAGAAGCGCCGCGTCGACGTCATCGAGCTCGGCGGACGCGGCATCTCCTACGCCTCGGATGACGAGCTCATGGCGGATGCGCGCACGCTCGTGCGCGAGACCGTCGAGCGCCTCGTCTCGCAGGACAGCCCCTCGGTCGAGTCGCTGCGCAAGGACCTGCGCAGCTCACTCTCCGGCTTCCTCTGGTCCCGCACCCACACAAGACCCATGGTCATCCCGGTCATTATGGAGGTCTAAGGATCCATGGCCCAGAAACGCAGATCAAACACGGCATCGAAGGCACAGAGGTCCAAGAAGGTGCCTGCCCGCCGAGCGAGCCATGCGGCGGCGGTCGAATCCAGCTGGGACTCTACCAAGAACGACATCGTCGGCGTCATCATCTCGGTGCTCGCCGTCGCGCTCTTCATCGCGCTCGTGAGCCCCTCGACTGCGATCGTCACACGCACCATGTCCGGCGCGCTCGTCAGCAGCTTCGGCACAGGAGCCATCCTCTTCCCGATCGCGCTGTTCGTCTTCGCCATCACGTTCTTCATCGACGAGGAGGGACCCATCTCGGGCCGCGTCGCCCTCGGGCTGCTCCTCATCGTCCTCGCGGTCCTCGCGATGCTCTCGATCAACCTCCCCGAAGCGGAGCTCGCCCCCGAGGCCGTCATCACCCCCGGCGTCCTCGAGGGTGCCGGCGGCTACGTGGGCGGCGGTCTCGCCTGGGTCCTGCTCAAGCTCGTCGGACGCTCCATCGGCAACGTCCTCCTCGCAGGCATGGTCATCGCGGGCGTCGTGGTCTGCGGGTTCTCCATCTCCGGCGCCGTCTCGAAGCTGCGTGCGCGTGCATCCGAGGCGGGGGAGGCGGCTCGTGAACGTATCGAGCAGGCGCGCGAGGAGCGTGCGGCACATGCTGCGGAGCAGCGTGCACGCGTCCAGGCGCAGCAGGCGGCGATCCTCTCGGATTCCGAGGGCGCCAAGACATCGTTTATCGGCGAGCGCAAGACCACCGTGCTCAAGCGCCGCCAGGCACGCCTGCTCGACGACACCCCCGTCATCGGCGAGCTCCCCTTCGACGATGACATCATCGAATACGGAGACACCACGGCCCCCGTCGAGGCTGATTCCGAGGCCGTGACGGTCAAGGTCGACCGCAAAAAGAAGCCTGCGAAGAAGACCTCCTCGAAGAAGGACGCCGTCCCGGGCTTCCTCGCGGGGAATCCCGCAGCCATCTCCCGCCCGGGCGATGGCGATGATTCCTACCAGCTTCCGCCGCTCTCGATCCTCGCCTCAAACCCCACCTCGGCGCTCTCGGCCAGCTCGGACGACGAGCTCGCCGCCGTCGCGCGCAAGCTCCAGGCGACGCTCGAGGAGTTCGGCCTCACCTCGCGCGTGACGGGATGGACGGCAGGCCCCTCGGTCACCACGTTCAAGATCTCACCGGGCGAGGGCGAGCGCGTGAGCAAGATCACCAACCTCGAGGACGACATCGCCCTCTCGCTCGCCGCCAAATCAGTCCGCATCTTCGCGCCCATCCCCGGCACCTCGCAGGTGGGCATCGAGATCCCCAACGACGCGCGCAACTCCGTCTACCTTGCAGACGTCCTGCCCTATGCGCAGGACGGCCCGCTCGAGGCTGCGTTCGGCCGCGACTCCGAGGGCAAGCCCATCGTGGTCGACTTGGCCACGCTGCCGCACCTGCTCGTTGCAGGCACCACGGGCTCCGGCAAGTCCGTCATGCTCAACTCGATCGTCATGTCGATCCTCATGCGCGCCACGCCCGAGCAGGTGCGCCTCATCATGGTCGACCCCAAGCGCGTCGAGTTCACGGGCTACGCCGGCCTGCCGCATCTCTACGTGCCGGTCGTGACCGAGCCGCGCCAGGCTGCGAGCGCGCTCCAGTGGGGCGTCTCCGAGATGGAGCGGCGCCTCAAGGTCTTCGAGCATTACAAGGTGCGCGATATCAAGAGCTACAACAAGGTCATCACAGGCGAGAAGTTCGAGGATGCCGAGAACAAGCCCGTGCACATGCCCTACTTCGTCATCGTCATCGACGAGCTCGCCGACCTCATGATGGTCGCGGGCAAGGACGTCGAGAGCTCCATCGTGCGTATCGCCCAGCTCGGCCGCGCCGCCGGCATCCACCTGATCGTCGCGACGCAGCGCCCGTCCGCCGACGTCGTGACCGGCCTCATCAAGGCCAATATCGACAACCGCGTGGCGCTCTCGGTCGACAACGGCATGAACTCCCGCATCATCCTCGACCAGACCGGCGCCGAGCGCCTGCTCGGCAACGGCGATATGCTCATCAAGCTGCGCGGACGCCGCCCCAAGCGCGCGCAGGGCTGCTTCGTCTCCGACGAGGAGATCGATAAGACGGTCGAGTTCATCCGCACCCAGGCCGCGGCCGACTACCACGAGGACATCCTGTCGCTCGTCGCTCCGGGCCAGCCCGGCGCCGCGGGCGATCCCGCCGACCGCGATGAGGACCCCCTCATCTGGGAGGCTGCCAAGATCGTCGTGGAATCCCAGTTGGGTTCCACGTCCGGGCTGCAACGCCAGCTCGCTGTTGGGTATGCTAGAGCTGGACGCATCATGGACATGCTCGAGGCGAAGGGCGTCGTCGGACCGCCCAACGGCTCGAAGCCCCGTGATGTCCTGCTCGATGCCGACGGCTTGGAGGAGCTCCGCCAGGCCGAGGCGCAATTCCGGGAGGTAGAGTAACGTGGCTCTCCTGAAATTCTCCGAGACGCTCAAGAACAAGCGCCATGAGCTCGGTCTGACGATCTCGCAGGCATCTTCGGTTTTGAAGCTCAAGGAGCAGGTCCTCATCGCCTTTGAGGAGGGCGACTTCGAGAACATGCCCAAGAGCGGCTATGCGCAGGGAATGCTCGCGTCCTACGCGCGCTACCTGGGACTCTCGCCGCGCGAGCTCGTCGATATGTACTCCGAGGAGTACTACGAGTACGTGCACGGGCAGTCCTCCCACGACCTGCGCCGCCGCACGCGCGACACGCGCTCGGGGCGCATCATCGATGGGTACGACGTGCCCAACGAGAGCGAATCCCGCCCCAAGGCGTATGTCGAGCTCAGGCCGTACCTTCCGACCGCCGGCGGCCCCATGGGCGACTACGGCGCCTTCGCGACCACATCGGGCGTCCATTCGCGCTCTACGGGAGCGGTCGTTCCCACCAACACGGGCGCTCCGGTCGGAGCCTACTCCCATGCCGCGTATTCGACCGGCCACTCCTACAACACCCAACTCGATTCGACACGTCCGTCGCGTTCCTCGGGCGCGGCTCGCCGCCGTTCGGGCGAGAGCGGCCGCGGTGGCCGTTCGAACCGCAGCCGATCCCTCTACCGTGACGACATCCGCACGCGCGGCGTCTCGAGCAGCCAGTACCAGGACGACCGCTCCTTCGACGACGAGGTCGAGCCTTTCGAGGCGGCATCGTCCGAACGGGGGAGGAGGTCTTCCCACAACATCGCCAACATCGAGCGTCCCAACATCGACCGCCGCAGCCTGCGCAGCCGTTCGAGCGCCGAGCGCGATCGCCGCGGATCCGACGGCGGCCTGATCGGCGGCATCGTGGATTGGCTGAGCGATTCCCGCCACGCGCTCGCGCTGGTCGTCATCGCCCTCGGCATCGCCCTCACGCTGATCGCGATCTTCTCGATCAAGAGCTGCGTCTCCAACACCGGCACCGAGGCCCCGTCGACCCGCACCGTCGGCGTGACGCCCGCCGAGACCACGACCGACCAGAACGCCGAGAACGCCGCCAATCCCGCAGGTGCGAGTGAACAGGTTCCCATCGAGATCCCCAAGCCCCCCGAGCCGACGGTCGTCATGGTCAAGGTGTCGGTTGCAGAAGGCCAGGTCTCCTGGCTCGAAGTCCAGTGCGACGGCGAGAGCTCGATCGCAGACACCGTCACCGGTCCTTGGGAGCAGACCTACGACGTCAAGACCCAGCTCATCGTGCGCGCCGGCGACATCTCCGCCGTGAGCGTCTTCGTGAACGGCCAGCAGCAGCAGTTCGAGATGAAGTCCTCCGGCGTCGGCACGATCACGGTCGACGGTCCTCCTTCCAGCGCCAAGGAAGAGGTGAAGGACACGGAAGCCGACGAGGAGAAGGAAGACGAGGATTCCTCCGACACCGAGGAGCATCCCGCCAAGAACGAGGACGGCGACGAGTACCAGTACACCTACGACGGTTACGACATCTACATCGACCATCGCAACGGCAACCTGTACTGCATCGACCCCAACACGGGCGCGAAGCTCAATCCCGCAGACGGCACGCCTTACAACGGATAGCATCGAGGAGCATCGCAACATGGCCAAGGATTCAAGCTTCGACGTCGTCTCCGATGTCGACATGCAGGAGGTTGACAACGCCTACCAGCAGGCCGTCCGGGAGCTCTCGCAGCGCTACGACCTCAAGGGGTCGGGCGCGAAGCTCGAGTTCTCGCGCAAGGACGGTTCCTTCCTGATCACCGCTCCGTCGGAGTTCGTCGCGGGGCAGGTCGTCGACGTCCTCGGATCCAAGCTCGTCAAGCGCGGCATCGACCTCAAGGCGCTCAAGATGGACAAGGCCCAACCCGCCGCTGGCATGTCCGTCCGCCAGACCGGCCGCATGATACAGGGTATCGACGCCGAGCTCTCCAAGAGGATATCGAAGGATATCCGCGACATGAAGATCAAGGTCAAGCCTACGATCGAGGGTGACAAGCTCCGCGTCAGCTCGGCTTCGAAGGATGCCCTCCAGTCCGTCATCGCGATGCTCCGCGAGAAGGATTACGGCCAGCCGCTCCAGTTCACCAACTACCGCTAGGATCCCCATGCACGCCCTCTTCATCACTTTGGGCTGCGCGAAGAACGAGGTCGACACCGACCGCATGCGCGCCCTGCTCGCCGCCGACGGATTCGAAGAGGCCCTCGCCGTCTCCGATGCCGACGTCGCCATCGTCAACACATGCTCGTTCCTCGAAACCGCCACGTCGGAATCCATCGAATGCACGCTCGAACTCGCCGACGAGATCGCACGGGGAGTGCGCGGCGTTCCAATCATCATGTGCGGCTGCGTTCCCTCGCGCTATGGCGGCGAGCTTGCCGACGAGCTTCCCGAGGTCGCCGCATTCGTCCGCCACGATGAGGAGGACGGCATCGTCCAGGTCGTGAGGCACGTGCTCGGCATCGACAGGACTCCGTGCCTTCCCCCGCACGTCCTGCGCACCGTCGAGGGTGCGAGCGCCTTCCTCAAGATCTCGGAGGGCTGCAACCGCTTCTGCTCCTTCTGCGCGATCCCCTACATCAGGGGACGCTATTGCTCGCGCCCGCTTGACGAGCTGCTCGACGAGGCGCGGGCGCTGCTCGAGGGGGGCGTGCGCGAGCTCGTGCTCATCGGCCAGGACACCGGCATCTGGGGGAGCGATTTCGCCCCCAAGCGCACGCTCGCCGATCTTCTGCGCGCCCTCGACGAGGTCGCGCGTCCCTTCGGCGCGTGGATCCGCGTGCTCTACCTGCAGCCGGAGGGCATGACTGACGAGCTCATCGCCGCGATCCGCGACCTTCCCAGCGTGCTGCCCTATATCGACATCCCCATCCAGCATTGCTCGAAGCGCCTGCTCAAGGCCATGAACCGCTCCGGTTCCCCCGAAGAGCTCCACACGCTGTTCGATCGCCTCCGCTCCGAGATTCCCGGCATGGTGCTGCGCAGCACCGCCATGGCGGGCTTTCCGGGCGAGACCGACGCGGAGGCCGACGAGCTCGCCTCCTTCCTCCAGAAGGAGGGCTTCGATTACTGCTCGGTCTTCGCATTCTCTCCCGAAGACGGTACCCGCGCCGCAAAGTTACCCGACCAGGTTCCCGACGATGTGAAGCTCGAGCGCACGCAGCGTCTCATCGACATCGCCGAGCAGGAGGGTTTTTCGTCGACGGCGTCGCATATCGGAGAGGTCGTTGACGTTATCATTGACGGTGTAGACGATACCGACGACGGCGCCGAGCTCATCGGCCACTGCTGGTTCCAGGCGCCCGATTCGGACGGCGTGGTCCATATCGAGCAGGGCGAGGCGACCGTCGGCGATATCGTCCGGGTCGAGCTCGTCGATTCGTTCTGCTACGAGCTCGTCGGCCGCATCGTCGATGCCTAGGAGCTGGGAGGATCCATGTCACCTTCAAAGCCTTCGGTCAGGCCTTCCATCATGACGCCCGCCAACATCGTGACGATCGCGCGCGTCGTGTGCGTGCCCATCTGGCTTGCCATCGCAGAGGCGTTCCCCGCCTCCGACGGGACCAAGTTCTCCTGGGGAGCCCTCCTCACGTTTTTGCTCTACGTCGCCCTGTCCTTCACCGACAAGCTCGACGGCTACCTCGCGCGGAGCCGCAACGAGGTGACGACGTTCGGCAAGTTCCTCGATCCCATCGCCGATAAGCTCGAGGTCGTCGTCGCGCTGGCGTTCCTCCTCGAGCGCGGGCTCTGCTCGTCGTGGGTGCTGCTCGTCGTCGTCGCGCGCGAGTTCCTCGTCTCCGGCCTGCGCATGGTCGTCGCAGCGCAGGGAACGGTCATCGCGGCTTCGAACCTCGGTAAGGCCAAGACCGCGACGACCATGGTCGCCATCGGCGGCTACCTCTTCCTCGCTGCGCTTCCCGCGGGCGGGTTCACCAACGCCCTCCACACGATCGTCTTCATCATCATGATCGCGGCCGTCGTCCTCACCGCCTGGTCGGGCATCGACTACTTCGTCAAGGCCTGGCCCGCCGTCTCGCGCATGGACTGACGGATGGCCTTCTCGGCTGACATCGCCTCCCGTGCCGAGGAGGTGCTCGCCGCCGCCCGTGGCCGCGGCATGCGCCTTGCCTGCGCCGAATCATGCACGGGAGGGCTCGTCGCCGCGGCGCTCACCGAGATCCCCGGCTCGTCCGATACCTTCGCTGGTGGCGTCGTGAGCTACATGCTCGATGTCAAGGAGCACGTCCTCGGCGTTCCCGGCACAATTCTCTACAATCCTTCCATCGGGGCGGTCTCACCCGAATGCGCCCGCGCCATGGCTGATGGCGTGGCCGAGCTCCTCTCGGCCGATGTGGCGGTCTCCGTGACCGGTATCGCGGGTCCGGGAGGGGAGGAGCCCGGAAAACCCGTAGGGACCGTCTGGTTCGGTCTCAGGACCCCTGGGGGAACGACGGCGCACGTGCAATGCTTTCCCGGCACGAGGAGCGATGTCCGCGAGCAGGCGCTCGTGCATGCGCTCGACCTCCTCTATGGAGTTTGCGCGTAGGACGAGGATCCATCGGAATCGCCCGTCCGCGCGTCGATCCCGTTATCAACAGACGGCTTCCGCAGGTGGCGGACGCGTTCGATTCTGGGCTGAAAGCCGCCTGCAAGACACCTGATAGGCACGGGTAAACCAGCTGCAAGCCCCATCTCCTATGCTACTCGAACATCCCTTGACTACGAACGGTTGTTCGTATATCATCGAGTCTGTCGAAAGGTAGGAGCAATCATGGCAAAAGCAGCAAAGACGCAGATGCAGGGAATCAAGCCCGTCACCGATGAGGACGAGCGCTCGGCAGCCATCGCAAAGGCACGCAAGGAGATCGAGGGCAAGTACGGCGCCGGCGCCATCATGCGCTTCGGCGACAACGACTCCGCGCTCGAGATCGAGGCGATTCCCACGGGATCGCTCGCGCTCGATGTGGCGCTCGGCATCGGCGGCGTTCCCCGCGGCCGCATCGTCGAGATCTACGGACCCGAGTCCTCCGGCAAGACCACGCTCTCGCTCGAGATCCTCGCCGAGGCCCAGGCCCTCGGCGGCGTCGTCGCCTTCATCGACGCGGAGCACGCCCTCGACCCGGGCTATGCCGCGCGCGTGGGCGTCGATATCGACGAGGTCCTCATCTCCCAGCCCGATTCCGGCGAGCAGGCGCTCGAGATCTGCGACATGCTCGTCAAATCCGGCGCCATCGATGTCGTCGTCATCGACTCCGTCGCAGCCCTCGTCCCCAGGGCTGAGATCGAGGGCGAGATCGGCGAGGCCACGGTCGGCGCACAGGCCCGACTCATGAGCCAGGCGCTCCGCAAGCTCGCAGGCTCGCTTTCCAAATCCAACACCACCTGCATCTTCATCAACCAGATCCGCGAGAAGATCGGCGTCTTCTACGGCAACCCCGAGACCACGCCCGGCGGCCGCGCACTGCGCTTCTTCGCCTCGGTCCGCCTCGAGATCAGGCGCGTCGACAGCATCAAGCGCGATGGCGAGGTCATCGGCAACCGCGTCCGCGTCAAGGTCGTCAAGAACAAGGTCGCGCCTCCGTTCAAGCAGGCCGAGTTCGACATCATGTACGGCACGGGCATCTCCAAAGAGGGGAGCGTGCTCGACATGGCGGCCGATTGCGGCATCGTCAGCAAGATGGGTCCCTGGTACTCCTACGGCACCGAACGCCTCGGCCAGGGCCGTGAGGCAGCCAAGGAATACCTGCGCACCAATCCCGAGCTGCTCGACGAGATCGATACCAAGGTCCGCCAGAAGACCGGCCTCGAGTTCGACGATGAGGAGGTCGGCGCGCCGATCGATCTCGATACCCCTGCAACCACCGATTAAGCTATGGCAGGCACCCCGACCATCACGATCGAGCTGCCCGAGAAAACACACCAGGCCTTTGGGAGGACTAAACCCAAGGGCCTGGTCCTTCTCGACGTTGACGGGCATGAGAGCAGGTTCTACGTTCCCGTCGCGGTTGCCCGAGCGCTCAAATCCAAAAACGATAAGGGTGAACTTGAGGTTGAGGGGTATCGAGACCTCAAGGACATCATCGAATTCATCTCATCAGATTGCGCCTGGAAACGCCTCCTCAACCTCATCGACCTGCGCGATTACTCAGCACAGGAGGCTGACGAGAAGCTCAGGCTGGATGGGTACTCCGAGCAGGTACGCGCATCGACCGTCGAGCGCGGCCGCTCCTGCCACCTCATCGACGATTCTCGCTTTGGAGAGTTCTTCATCCGCGGAAAGATCTCCGCGGGATGGGGGATGGACCGCATCTCACGCGAGCTCGAGCGCCGCGGCGTCGACCCCTCGACGATTCCCGGCTGGCCTGATGAGTATTTCTCTGATGAGAATGAATACGAGCGCGCCCGCGCCATCGCCCTGCGCAAGCATCTTTCCGGTAAGGACGATTTCCCACGCATCATGCGCGCGCTCTCATCAAAAGGTTTCCCATCTTCCATCGCCTACCGGGTCGCACGCGACCTAGCCGACGAGGACTGAGCTGCCGATTCCCATGTTTCCGCTCTGCTATGTTTGTGTAGGCTAATTGACTTTGCCCTGCGTGCATCCTACGATAGATATGCCCTAAGGCGTATTCCGTCTTCTGCTTCCACGCAGGACGTTTCCTTCATATGATGTGCGGGCCTTCTCCCGCAGGTTGAGCATGCAAGATGCGCATACCCCTTATGGCGGGTTCCCATGCCGCGCATGGGTCTCCTGAACACACATGCATAAACGCACGTTATCTGAGGAGCCAAACATGGATTGGAAATTCATCGTCCTAGCAGCGGTATTGGCCGCAATAGCAGCGGTCATCGCATACCGTTTCGCGCAAAGCAAGACCAATGCGGCCGTCATCGCCGCCGAGGCCAAGATCGACGAGGCCAACCGCTCCGCCGAGCGCATCGTCTCCGAGGCGACCCGCAACGCCGAGAACGCCAAGAAGGAGGCGGTCCTCTCCGCCAAGGAGGAGATCCTCCAGCTCAAGGCCAACTCCGAGGCCGAGGAGAAGAAGCGCAAGCAGGAGCTCCAGGGAATCGAGAACCGCATCATGCAGCGCGAGGAGACGCTCGACAAGCGCAGCGACTCGCTCGACAAGCGCGAGCACCAGCTCTCCAGTCTCGCCGGCCAGCTCGACAAGCGCGAGCGCGACCTCGACGCCCTCGCGGCAAGCCACGCCGCCGAGCTCGAGCGCATCGCCGGCCTCACCAAGGACGAGGCGCATGACGAGCTCCTCGCCCGCGTCCGCTCCGAGTCCGTGCGCGAGGAGGCGCAGATCCTGCGCGAGTCCGAGATGCGCGTCCGCGACCAGGCCGACAAGACCGCCCGCGAGATCATCTCCACGGCGATCCAGCGCTGCGCCGCCGACCAGGCCGGCGAGATCACGGTCACATCGGTCCACATCCCCTCCGACGACCTCAAGGGCCGCATCATCGGCCGCGAGGGACGCAACATCCGCACCTTCGAGCAGGTCTCCGGCGTGAACCTCGTCATCGACGACACGCCCGAGACCGTCGTGCTCTCGAGCTTCGACCCGGTGCGCCGCGAGACCGCGCGCGTTGCGCTCGAGAACCTCATCGCCGACGGTCGCATCCATCCCGCACGCATCGAGGAGCTCTACAAGAAGGCCGAGGAGCTCGTGAACGAGCGCGTCCGCGAGTCCGGCGAGCAGGCTGCCTTCGACGCGGGCATCCACGACCTGCATCCCGAGCTCATCAAGACGCTCGGCGCCCTCCGCTACCGCACCTCGTTCGGCCAGAACGTGCTCCAGCACTCCATCCAGGTCTCCATGCTCTGCGGCATCATGGCCTCCGAGCTCGGCCTCGACGAGGCACCCGCCAAGCGTGCCGGTCTGCTCCACGACCTCGGCAAGGCCATCGACCATGAGGTCGAGGGCCCGCACGCCATCATCGGCGCAGACCTCGCCCGCCGTTACGGCGAGAAGCCCAACATCGTGCATGCCATCGAGGCGCACCATGCCGACGTCGAGCCCGACACCGTCCTCGACGTGCTCGTGATGGCCGCCGACGCCATCTCCGCCGCCCGTCCCGGCGCCCGCCGCGAGTCCGCCGAGACCTACATCAAGCGTCTCGAGAAGCTCGAGGAGATCTCGAACTCCCACGACGGCGTCGAGCGTACCTATGCCATGCAGGCCGGCCGCGAGCTTCATGTCATGGTCGAACCTGAGAAGATCTCCGATGCCCAGGCTACGGTCCTCGCGCATGATATCGCGAAGCAGATCGAAGACGAGATGGAGTATCCCGGCCAGGTCCGCGTCGTCGTCATCCGCGAGTCCCGCGCCGTCGACGTGGCGAAGTAGGCCATGGCAGGCACGCCCTCAGACCTTGCGAGCTTCGTCGAAGCCACGTGCGGGAACGGAGCGCTCCGCGTCGAGGAGAACCTCGGCGCGGGGTATGTGAGGCTGCGCGTTGCCGAGGCAGAGCGTCGCCAGGCGAAACACGACATCCGCTGCATCGAGGATGTCGTAATTGAGATGCTGAGGAACGCCCGCGATGCGGGCGCTCGTCATATCTACGTGGCAAGCTCGCGCGAGGGGGACACCCGCACGATCGTCATGCTCGACGATGGATCGGGCATTCCCGCCAACATGCACGACAGGATCTTCGAAGCGCGCGTCACCTCGAAGCTCGAGAGCGTCCATGTCGACCGCTGGGGTGTCCACGGCCGCGGTATGGCGCTCTTCTCGGTACGGGAAAACGTCGAATCGGCCCGCGTCGTCTCATCCGCACCGGGAAAGGGAGCTGCGATCAAGGTCGTCTCGAACGCATCCGTTCTTCCCGAACGCGCCGATCAGTCAACCTGGCCGCTCGTCTCCCGGGATGAGGATGGCCGCGAGGCATGCGTCCGCGGTCCGCACAACATCATCCGCACCTGCGCTGAATTCGCACTCGAGGAGCGCGGGTCGTGCGAGGTCTACCTCGGCTCTGCCGCCGAGATCGCCGCGACGGCCCATGCACGCGCACCTCGGGCGCACTCCGATACCGACCTGCTCTTCATCGACGATCTCTCCGAGCTGCCCGTGCTCACGCGCCTGCGCGAGGCAGCGGATGCCTCGGAGCTTCTCGAGCAGGCCCTCTCGCTCGGGCTCGAGATGAGCGAGCGCACCGCGCACCGCATCATCTCCGGACAGGTCAAGCCGCTTCGCAGCGTCGCGGCGCAGCTCCTTTCCGCAGCGCCAAAGAACCAGCACGAGGTCGACCTCATGAGCACCAACAGGGGGCTCAAGATGAGCAAGTCCGACAAGGAATCCTTCGCGCTCGAGATGGAGCGGGCGTTCTCGTTCGTAACATCGCGCTACTATGTCCGCCTCACGGACGATCCCAAGGTGCGCGTCTCCTCGAACAAGATCACGGTAACCTTCGAGGTCGAGGACGCTGACTAGCCTTACCACCTGCCTTTTTATATCTTTTCAAACGACAACGATACGTCTACTATTGGATGATGTAGCACCAACGGCCTCAAACACAGAAGCACGGCAACAGCAACACGCAGGAGTCACAGCATGGATTATTTGAAGGTTTCATCAAAATCCTCTCCGGCATCCGTCGCCGGCGCCATCGCCGGTCTCGTCAAGGACGGCGTTCCGGTCAACATCCAGTGCGTCGGTGCCGGTGCCGTCAACCAGGCCGTCAAGGCGATGACCATCGCACGCGGCTTCCTGATCCCGACGGGCGTCGATATCTCCTGCGCTTCCGCATTCGCCGACATCGAGATCGGCGGGGAGAAGCGTACCGCCATCCGGTTCGCGCTCTATGTCCACCGTCTCGGACCCCAGTCGCACGCAAGCGACCCCTCCGAGGATGACTACGAGGTGTATGCCTAAATGACGAGCGCGTCGCTTGTCGGTAAGACCTACCTCATCCGTACCTTCGGCTGCCAGATGAACCTGCACGATTCCGAGCGCGTCTCGGGTCTGCTCGATGCATGCGGCTGCAACGAGGTCGAATCGTTCGAGGAAGCCGATATCGTTGTCTTCATGACGTGCTGCGTGCGCGAGAACGCCGACCAGCGCCTCTACGGCCAGGCTTCCGCGCTCGTGAGCACCCCCGCCCCGCCTTCGGGCAAGCGCGTCGTCGCCATCGGCGGCTGCATCGCCCAGCGCGACGGAGAGCGGCTGAAAGTCAACGTTCCCGCGTGCGACATCGTCTTCGGCACGAGCGCGCTCGCGAAGCTCCCCGAGCTCCTCGTGGAGGCGTTCTCGTCCGACAAGCGCCGCATCCTCGTCGATACCGCAGAGGACGGGTCGTTCTCGACGGATCTTCCCAGCCATCCCTCCCAGCCGTTCCACGCATGGGTTCCCATCATGTACGGATGCAACAACTTCTGCACCTACTGCATCGTTCCCTACGTGCGCGGCCGAGAGCGCAGCCGCATCTTCGAGACGGTCGTCGACGAATGCGCGCACCTCGCCGCCAACGGCGTGCGCGAGATCTGCCTGCTCGGCCAGAACGTCAACTCCTACGGTCGTGATCTCTACGGCTCGCCGCGCTTCTCCGATCTCATCCGCGCGGTGGGGGAGACCGGCATCGAGCGCCTCCGCTTCACGTCGTCGAATCCCAAGGATCTCAACGACGATGTCATCGCCGCAATGGCTGAGACGCCCTGCGTCATGCCCCACCTCCATCTGGCCGTCCAGAGCGGCTCCTCACGCATCCTCAAGGCGATGAACCGCTCCTACACGCGCGAGCAGTACATCGAGCTCGTAGGACGTCTCAGGGCCGCGATGCCCGACATCGCCCTCACGACCGACGTCATCGTCGGCTTCCCTGGCGAGACCGAGGAGGACTTCCTCGAAACGATGTCGCTCTTCGAGGAGGTTCGGTTCGCCGGCGCGTTCACGTTCATCTATTCGAAGCGCCCTGGCACCCCTGCAGCCAAGATCGTCGATAAGACGCCTCCCGAGGTCATCCAGGAGCGCTTCGAGCGTCTCGCCCATCTCGTCGAGGATTTGAGCTGGACCGCGAACCAAGCCGACCTCGGCAAACGCGTCGAGGTGCTCGTCGAGTCGACCTCGAAGCGTGCCGACGACATCATGGTCGGCCATAGCGAGAAGAACCAGACAGTCCATTTCCCGCTCCCATCCGGCATGTCCGCCGAGGGGCTCGTGGGCAGGATCGCGACCATCGAGGTCGATCGCGCACGCACCTGGTACCTCTCGGGGACCATGGTCGGGGACGCCCGATGACGGCATATCAGCCGCTCATCTGCATCGTCGGCCCCACCGCATCCGGCAAGAGCGCCGTTGCAGAGGAGATCTCCCTGCGTATAGGGGGCGCCGTCGTATCCGTCGACGCGATGCAGGTCTACACGGGCATGGACATCGGTACGGCGAAGACCCCGATCGAGGAGCGCCGTTGCAAGCTCCACATGATCGACGTGTGCCCCATCACTGAGAACTACTCCGTCGAACGCTTCCAATCCGACGCGCGCGCCTGCATCGACCGGCTGCGCTCCGAGGGAACGGAGCCGGTGCTCTGCGGGGGCACGGGACTCTACCTGAACGCCGTCATCGACGAGATGGACTTCGCTCCCGGATACCGCGGAGACGATCGGCGCGAGGCCTACGAGGAGCTTGCCCGCTCTGGAGGACCACAAGCTGTCTACAACCTTCTAATGGCTCGTGATCCCGAGAGCGCCGCAACGATCCATCCCAACAACGTCCGCCGTGTCATCCGAGCCCTCGAGCTCGCTGACGAGGGGAAGAGCTACGCCGCATCGCTCACGACGCTCCACGATCGTGCCACGCACTACGATGCCCGCATCTTCGGCCTCATGCTTCCACGCGAGCAGCTCTACCGACACATCGACGCGCGCGTCGACGAGATGTTCGACCACGGCCTCGTTGCCGAGGTGGAGCGCCTTCGCGCACAGGGACTGTCGACAGCGACCACGGCCGGCCAGGCCATCGGCTACAAGGAGGTCCTCCAGATGCTCGATGGGACGATCACGTGCGAGGAGGCGCGCGAGGCTATCAAAGCCGGCACGCGCCGTTATGCGAAGCGCCAGATCTCCTGGTTCAAGCACGATGGGCGCGTCCGCTGGATCGACATGGAAGAATCCGATCCTTCGTCCGCCGCATCCCTCATCATCTCGGAGGCATACGATGGCGCGCTTTGAGCATCACTCCACCGCGTTCGTCCCCGAACGCGCCATCCTCGTGGGCGTCGATCTCGGCAGATCAGAATGGCTTCTCGAAGACTCGCTCGCAGAGTTGGGCAGGCTGGCGCAAACCGACGGCGCCGAAGTCGTCGGCACCCTCACCCAGCGTCTCGATGCGCCCGTTCCCAAGACCTTCATCGGCAAGGGTAAGGTCGACGAGGTCGTCTCCGCTGTCCGGGCACTCGATGCCGACGTCGTCATCTTCGATGACGAGCTGACTCCATCCCAGCAGGTCAATCTTGAGAAGATCGTCGGCGAGCCGACCAAGATCATCGACCGTACAGCACTCATCCTCGATATCTTCGGCCAGCATGCCACGACGCGAGAAGGCCGTCTCCAGGTCCAGCTTGCGCAGCTCTCATACGTTCTCCCGCGCCTGCGCGGAATGTGGAGCCACCTGGTGGGCGAGCAGACCCGCGGCGGCATCGGCAGCCGTTTCGGCCAAGGCGAGAGCCAGCTCGAGGTCGACCGCCGCCTCATCCGCAAGCGCATCTCGACGCTCAAGAACGAGCTGAAGGCCCTCGAGACGCGCAGGGGAGTCCAAAGCAAGGCACGCTGGGAATCGGGTGTCTACCGCGTCTCGCTCGTGGGATACACCAATGCGGGCAAGTCGACGCTTCTGAATGCCCTCACGGGCGCGGGTGTCTATGTGCAGGACGAGCTCTTCGCCACGCTCGACCCCACCACACGTGCGCTCGACCTCGAGGAGGGACGAAAGATCACCCTCACCGACACGGTCGGCTTCATCCAGAAACTCCCCACGATGCTCGTCGAAGCTTTCAAGTCGACGCTTGCCGAGGCGCGCGCTGCCGATCTCATCCTGCTCGTCTGCGATGCATCCGACCCGAACTACCGGCTCCAGATCTCCGCTGTCTGCAACGTCCTCTCCGATATCGGAGCCTCCGAGATACCGCGCGTCATCGTATTCAACAAATGCGATTGCATCGATGACGAGGCGCGAAGGGCGCTTGAACGGGATTATCCATCCGCGCAGTTCATCTCCGCGATCGATGGCCACGGTCTGCGCGGGTTGCTCCACCGCATCGCGCGCGAGGCATCCGAGGGCGACTCGACGATGACGGTCTGCATTCCCTACGGGAAGGGCCTGCTCATCAAGATGCTCCACGAGCGCTGCCAGATCGTGCGCGAGTCGTACGAGGAGGTAGGGCTTGTCGCAACCGTACGCGCGTCGGAGCGCATGGCTAAGACGCTAGCGCCCTACCGCTACGGAGATGAGCTGGGAGATACCGAGCAAAACAGGCTGGTGGAGGACGTAGATGGGCAGGGCATGCCTGCCGATGAACTCCAAAGGACGGATCGAGAAACCCCAGACGCGATGTGAGAATCCCATCTTCTGCCACCTGAGCGCACAGGACCATCCGGTGAGATAGAGGAACAGGTAGGGGAGTAGAGGATAGTAGTCGGCAGATATGAAGTCGACGCCGGGAAGCCCGAGCCAGGAAAGCATGCCGCCTTCGTAGACGGCTCGCGGGATGCGCACGATCTCCCATCCGAACAGTCCGATGGAGCCGCGTGACAGCCCGAGCAGAAGCAGGAACACGACGATGAACGCTGCGATCCAACCCCAACCCTCGGGCCTGAAGCCGGCCATCTCGAGAAGGGCCGCGATCAACGTGCAGGCACCCATGCAGTAGATGATCCCGAAGGAGATCTCGACATCCTTGCCGATGAACGACGTGACGATGTAGATAGCGGCCGCAACGGCAAGATAGAGGAAGGCACGTTTGATGTTGCTCTTCGAGAAGGTGACCATGGCTCCTGCTATGAACAGGAAGGTCCAGGAGATCGAAGCGCGCCAGATATCGACGGCAAGCGTGAAGAACGCCGACGTTGGCACGATACCGATGAAGAAGACCAGGTCGTAGTAGAAATGGAAGAGCACCATCGAAACGACCGAGAAACCCCTCAGGGTATCGAAAAGACGAACGCGCTGACGAGGCGCGTTCGCAGAGTCGATGTGCGATTCAGGGCGGTCCATAGGAGATTACATGGAGCGGATGAGGGCGGTGACCTTTCCGAGGATGACGGGATCGGTCACGTAGATGGGCTGCATGGCATCGTTCTCGGGCTGCAGGCGCACGCGGTCCTTCTCGCGGTAGAACGTCTTGACCGTGGCGGAATCACCGACGAGCGCAACGACGATCTCGCCGTTATGGGCATCCTGCTGCTCCTTGACGATGATGTAGTCGCCGTTGAAGATTCCGGCGTTGATCATCGAATCGCCATGGACACGAAGTACGAAGGAGCTCGCATCGCCCACGATGGAGGTGGGGAGCACGAGGTTCTCCTCGATGTTCTGCTCGGCGAGGATGGGCATACCCGCCGCAACGCGGCCCACAAGGGGAAGCGAGATGGTGTTGGCGCCGAGATCCTCGACGACCGTGCCGAGCTTGGGAGAATCGTCCTGTGACTTGGTGACATCGATCGTACGCGGCTTCTTGGGGTCGCGCCTGATGAGCGAGAGCTCCTCGAGCGCCTTCAGGTGCATGTGGACGGTGGAGGGGGACTTGAGGCCGACGGCGGAGCCGATCTCGCGGACCGAGGGGGGATAGCCATGATCCTCGGTATAGGTGCGGATGTAGTCGTAAATCGCAGCCTGACGCTTGCTGAGCTTGCCATGTGCCATGGTTGACCTCCTTGATCGCCAGTCAGATTGTATATCAATCGAACAGACCACGCAAACAAATGTTCTAAATTCATGTTGACACGAACAACTGTTTCCATAATACTATAAAACACACGTTCGTCAAACACGTGTTCTCAATCGGTTTCTGTCCAGCAGGCATCGTATAACTGGAAGCGAAGAGAACACGACGGATGGGAGCCATGAAGATGAACCGCAGCAGCAACTCCATGATGTACCGCACCAACGGCACCGCAGCCCTCAAGCCCCAGGCATACTCGTTCACGGTTCACGACGGCATGCGCCGCGAATGCTCCAAGGCACCCGAGCGCGAGACGCTCACCTTCCTCCAGAAGCTCGAGTGCGCCCTCATCATCGCTCTCGTCGTCGCAGCGCTCGGCTTCGTGCTCCATTTCGTCGATGCGCGCGCCGCATCCCGGTTCGAGGAGTCGCTCTCCGCATACCCGACCACCACGATCACGGTCCACACGGGTGATTCCCTCTGGGAGATCGCAGAGGACCATGCCCCGGCGGGGATGGACACCGCAACAGCCATCCGCTGGATCGAGCAGACCAACGGCCTCGATTCCGCCCTCATCATGGCTGGGCAGCTCCTCATCGTCCCTGCCTGCTGATTCACGGCTGCACATACCACCCCTTGTGTGCTATCGTGCAAATGCATGCAGAATGAGGGGGTACTATGCGCTGTCCTAAATGCGGGTGCGAGAATCTCAAAGTGGTTGATTCCAGGCCTTCCGAGAGCATCGACGCCATCCGCCGCCGTCGTGAATGCGAGAACTGCGGTTTCAGGTTCACCACCTACGAGCGCCGTGAGGAGATGCCGCTCGTCGTTGTCAAGAAGGATGGGCATAAGGAGCCGTTCGACCGCCAGAAACTCATGCGCGGCCTGCTCACGGCTACCGTGAAGCGCAACATACCCATCATGGAGCTCGACAATCTCATCTCCTCGATTGAGGATGAGTTCCGCGACCATGGAACAACAGAGGTGACCTCCGAGGAGCTCGGCAACAACGTGCTCATGAAGCTCAAGGACCTCGATCTGGTAGCCTACGTCCGATTCGCTTCGGTCTATCGCGACTTCAAGGATCTCGACGAGTTCAGCGAGGCGCTGAGGAGCCTTTCATGAGTGCAGAGACCATCCGCCTTGCCATCAAACGTCTCGACCCGACGGTCGAGCTTCCCTCCTATGCCTATCTCGGCGATGCAGGTCTCGACCTTCGCGCCAACGAGGATGTCACGCTCGCCCCGCACGAGCGCCGTCTCATCTCGACCGGTCTTGCCATCGCAATCCCCGAGGGATATGCGGGTTTCGTGCAACCGCGCAGCGGCATGGCGCTCAAACGCGGTCTTTCCATGGCCAATACACCCGGTCTCATCGACGCGCATT
>Ga0310695_10005961_pt1 | contig 20657 bp, 14 predicted proteins | sample RumenRJG_04DNA_FD_203882 | JGI IMG/M metagenome (GOLD analysis project Ga0310695, IMG submission 203882) | Bovine rumen microbial communities from Lethbridge, Alberta, Canada - RJG_04 (v2) (version 2) | ecosystem: Host-associated > Mammals > Digestive system > Stomach > Rumen | place: Canada...
TAATTTCTTCTGGATTAGAAGGAACTTTATTTTGGAATTTTAATAATTTAGAATGTTATTTTTATTTAAATGATATTTATTGCTTAGGAAGAAATGCTTTGTGTTTATTTGATGATGATAAAATAATAATTGGAGGAAATGAAGATAATATAATGAAAATTGTTTCATTAAAAGAAAAAAAAATTATTAAAGAAATTGATAATTTTTTTATTTGTTGGACTATTTATATTATTAAAAATAAAAATGTTTTTTTAACTGGAGGAAAAAGTCAAAATATCAATATTTTTAAATATAGTAATTGTGAACTAATTCAAGTTATAAAAAATTGTCATGATGATTATATAAATGGAATGATTGAATTAAAAGATAAATCAATTATTTCATATTCAATTGATAAAAAAATAAATATATGGTTATTAAATCAATAAAATAAATAATATAATAGAAAAATAAAATAATTAATATTTCAAGCAAAAAATCATATTTCAAAATATCAAAATATATGGTTTCATTAAAAAACACAATTAAATACATTTATTTAATTATTTTTTTTCTTTTCTTTTTCCTTAAAATATAATTCATTATTTGAATTAAAATCTTTAGATTCCATAATCTCAACATTGAAAGGTTTATGTTTATTAACTTTTTTTTTTATTTTAATACCTAAAATAATCATAATAATAATAACTAAATAAAGAAGACAAGATAAACCCAAACAAATACTACTTAAAACTTTACCATATTCAGCCGTGTCACCTCTTTCTTGAACACATAAATACATAAAAACTTTCCAAAAATTAACAAAATAACCTTTTAAAATTATTACTATTGAATGAATAATTAATCCTAAATATAAATGACACTTTTCTCCTTTTGAATCATTTTTTAATAAATAAAATCCATAATAATAATCTAATATTATTATAATTGATATTGTAAATATAATATATATTCTTGGATGAACTAAAACAAAAATAAACATATATTTAAAATTATCATTATCTCTATTAAAATATATGAAACCTAATTCTTTTTTTAAATATAATTTATCATTCGAAATATTATAAAAAGCTAAATTTAATATTTTTTCATATATTAAATTATCTTTATAAATATCTTCTTTTGGAAATTCAAAAATTAATTTTGAAGGAAATTGTTCTTCAGGTTCTTCATTTTTATAAAGAATATAATTATCAACAATTTCTTTTGTATCATTTCCTTCACTATTATTTTGAGAGGAAAAAAAAATATTAGTAATAACCATATTATCAATTTTATTATTAGTATAATGAAAATATAAATTTTTATCTTTTAATTTGAAAGTCTTATAACCAATAATACTAGATTGATTATTAATAATAATATCATTAATAGGACAATCATTTTCTTTTTCAATACATAAAGGATTATTTAAAGTATCTAAAATACCACATTTCTTATATCCACCTTCACATTCACTTTTATTAAAACTACTAATTTGTTTTAATAAATCTAAATAATTTCTCTTTAAAGTTTCTTGATATAATTTAGTATTATATATTTTAAATAAAGAAATCCCATCATTTGAATAAACTTTTTTACAACCTCCATTAATTTGATATTGTTTACATAAATCAATATAAACTTGATAATTAAATTCTTTTGAATTACTACAATCACATCCTTTTTTTGTTCCTCGCCATTCACCTAAATAAACTTGTTCATTTATATTTTTTGTTTTATTATTTGAATAATCTATTATTAAAGTTTGCTCATATTCACTTATTACTTCATTTAAATCCCATAATTTTGAAAAGAGAAGTGGACAAAGTAAAACAAAATCTACTGTTACATATAGAATCATTAATCTAACAAATATTTGAAAAAAAATAAATGTTTTTATTCTTTCTTTTAATGTGGGATTTAACATATTTTTTTGAATATTTTTTTTTTTTTAGTACTAATTATTAGTTTAGTTAATTTAATCAATATATTATTTTTTTTTTAATAATTAAAAATAATATGTTTTACTTATTTTTAATGTAATATTTATTTTTTTATTATATATCTTGTTCAAATGTTTCTGTTTTTGTTTCTCCATTTTGAAAAAATTTAGTTACTTTAACAATTTTTTTCCTCATTCCATTTTCTTCAACAATTTTTTCACTACTTTGAACTTTAACAACTCCTTCTTCCATATTATTATCAAAATTATTATTTTGATAATTACAATTTTCTTCATAATTATTATAATTACTATTCCCATAATTATTATATCCCATATTATAATTCTCATTATAATTATTATCATAATTACCAAAATTATTATTATTATTCATATCATTATCATTTACATTCATATCTTTATATTGATTAAAATATTGTCCAAAATTACTTTGATTATATTGTTCTTGATTATTAAAATTATTATTTTGATAAGCATTAAAATATTGTCCAAATTCTTTAGGTTTATCCCCAGGATAAATTCTTTTTCCTTCTTTATCATAAATAATTTTTTCTTTTCTTGGTTGAATATGTTGAGGTAATCTTCTCTCATTATATTTTTGAGGAATAAAAATATTATTTTTATTTTTAGAATAAGAATCACCAAACCAATTTTCAGAATCGACATTTGTATTTAAAATTCCTCCTCCTTTTTTTTTTGCTTCTTCTAATTGTTTATTTTTATATTGTTCTATTTCTTCATATGTCATTCCTATTTTTTCTTTATTATCCCAATTCCAATTATTTAAACCACTTTCTGCATTTGTTTTTTTATCTCCTTTTTCTTGAGCCTTTTTTAATTGTTCTTCATTGTATTTTTCCATGTTAAATGTGTTTTTTTCTGTTGGTTTAAATTGGTTGTTTTGGAAATTCCATGTTTCTTTTCCTGTTTCAATATTTGTTTTTTCTAGGGAACCTTTCATTTTTTTTTTATTGTTTTTTGTTTATTTTTTTTAATTTTTTTTTTACCCTTCAGTTGTATTATTTTTAAATAAATTTATTTATGTTTTTTTTTATTTTGTTTATTTTTATATTTTTTTATTGTTTTAATTCTTTTTTTTAATATATTATCTTATAGTAAATTTTCCCCAATTTTTTTAATTTGAGAAAAATTTTCCTTATTTATTTCATCTTGAGATTCAAATAATAAATTTCTTAATAATTTCCTAAAAGGTTCATCATATAATTTAAAAGAAGAAAAAGCCACAAAAACAATTAAAATAAAAATACAAAAAGAAATAAAAATATGTTCACTAATATTTTTATACTTATAATTAATAGCATAAGCTTGATGAACATAAATTAAAGGATAATGAGTAATATAAATAGGATAAGAAATTTCTCCTAAAAAATTACATATTTTCCCAATAAAATCATTCTCATCAATTTCACTTCCAGCACCAATAGAAACAATTAAAGGAAAAACAAAAATAATAATAAAAAAATCATATATTCCATTAGTAAATCTAATTTTTTCATTACCAACAAAAGGCATTCCCAAACTAAAACAAATTAAAAATAAACACAACCAATTAGAATATTTAATTTTAATTAATAATTTCTTTCTTGAAATATATATTCCAATTAAAAAAGGATATAATAATCTAACAAATCCAATAAATAAATGACATAAATTTAAAGTCCATCCTCCAATAACAGTATAAGATAATTCATTTCTTTCTATTAATATATCAAAAAAATCAAAATTAAAACAAAGAATAAAAGTTAATATACAAGAAAAAAAAATAAAAATTAAAAGAATTAAATTTGATATTCTTCTAATTAAAATAGCATAAATAAAATTACCAAAATATTCAAATTGCAAAGTCCAAATTACACCATTTAAAGGATTAGTTTCTTTCCAACCTCTTATATCAAAATAAGGAGGAATAGGAATAATAGTAATTCCCCATATTAAACAAATTAAAACATTATATAAATTACAATTTTTAATTAAAGGAAAAATTTCACAATCTTGAAAATAAAAAATTAAACAACCAAAAAAAGTTCCAAAAATAACATAAGGATGAAGTCTTATAAATCTTCTTTTTATAAAATTAAATAATGACATTTCATCCCATCTATCATCATATGAATAACTTATTACAAAACCTGATAAAACAAAAAAAAAATCTACTGCTAAATAACCGTGATTTATTGGATGAGATATTCCTATTGTAAAATATGATTCAAATATATGATATATTACTATTATTATTGCTGCTATGCCACGGAGACTATCAAGGATTTTATATCGTGGTTTTGATGAGAAATATTTTTCTTTTTTTTTTTCTTTTTGCATTTAGAATTTTTTTTTTTTTTTTTGTTTTTTTGGGATTTTTTTTTTTAATTTATTTTTTTATTTTTATTTAAATTTTAGTATTTATATTATTATAGTTAATTAAAATCTAAACCACCATATAATTTTTCAGTTATAATGGAATTATTGGTTTTTATTGTATTTATATTATTATTTGAATATGATTTATTTGATAATAGTTCTTTTTTTAAATTTAATGAATCATTTTTTATATTATTTAATAAATTCATTGATGAATTTTGTTTTTTTAAAATATAATTTCCAGTTCTATTAAATATATTTGAATTCATATTTAAATTTTGTTCATTATTATTAGTTTTTTTAAAATTAGAATCTTCCCTAATTTCATGATTTAATTTTTCTAAATATGAATCATTATTCCAAAGATCATTTAAATATTTATAATTAGAATCATTTATTTTATTTAATGAATATGAATATGATTTATTTATTATAGGATTTGAAATATCATTAAAACTTTTTCTTTTAGAAATTATATTTAAATCATTTATTTTATTTGTTAAAATTGAATTATTATGATAAATATCTGAATTTAATTTATTTTCTTCATTTATATCATCTAATCCATTTGAAATTTTAGAATAAAAATTTAAAGAAGAAGGAAATTTTTTATTACCATTATTTTTTATTTTTTTAATATCATCATCAATAAGAGAAAAATTAATTGTAATTGGCCTATCATTTTTATTCTCTTTATAATTATTTTTATATTTATATTTTCTAAATTTCCTTCTATTATTTTTATTATAATTCCTATTATCATTAAAAAGATTTTTCCTCATAATTCTTCTTTCATCAATTTCATTTAAATCCTTAATTAAATTAACATCACTAAATTGATAATATCTAACAGGATCAATTTTATTTCCATTAATATCATCAAGTAATTTATCAATTAATAAATTAGTTTTAATTTGATTTCTACTATTTAAATCAACATAATTATAAATAATAGGTTCAATTGGAAATTGTTGAATAGGAATTTCTTGAATAGTCCTTATTGTAAAAGGTTCAATTTCAATATTATTATTATTATTATTATTATTATCAATATAACCATTTACATTAAAAATTTTAGCACATTGATAACAAATAACTTTATTTGTATCTCTATCAATTTTATTTTGTGCATTACAAAATGGACATATTACAATTGTTTGATAATAAAAATCATCATTTTCAATATTAATATTATTATTACATGAAAAACAATTATTATTATTAATATTTTTATTTAAAATATTATTTATATTTACATTTGATACATTATTTATTGTATTACATATTGGACAACGGACTAATCCTTCACAGTCAGTTACTAATAATGTTTTACAATTTTCACATAAAAATTGAGTTAAATTATTATTGTTAATATTATATTGAGACATTATTTTTTTAATTTTATTTTTTAATTTTTTATTTTTAAAATATTAAATTATTAAAATTTTATTCTTCTACTAAACTATAATATTTATATTTTCCTTTTTTATTAATTTTTCTAATAATATTATCTTTTAAATAATAATATTGTATAAATTCCTTATTTTCAACATTAATATTTTGTTTTATTGCTGAATAATCATCAATTTGATATAAAATTAATCTATAATAATAATCCTCATTATGATCTTTTGGATATTTCCCATTTGGATGATCAATAATTTCTACTCCATATTTTAGATGCTCATAAGAAGAATAATAATGATAGTTTTGATAAATTAAACATAATAAAAGATTATTATTTAATAATATTCCATATTCTAAATCCCAAAAACCAGATTTACAACAAAAGGTAAATAAAAATTTATGTCTTTTCAAAACATAAAAATAATTTGTAAATCCTATTAAAAAAATTTCATCACCAGCTTTTTTTATTTTTCCATTTTTTTTTCCGATATATAATTTAAATTTCAAATTATATATTTCATTTTCATAAAAATAAATATATTCATCTATTATTGAAATTAATTCATTAGATTTAACATTTTCTACAATCATATCTGGATTTTCAAATAATTTGAAAGAAAGTATAGTTTCTAATTGAAATTTTTTATTTGTTCCAATAATTAAACCATTAAAATCATAAACCAAAAACATATTATAATGATAATCATTTGTTTTTTTCTTAATTATTAATTTATTATTATTTGTTATGAAATATTGTTTATATTCTATTAAATTATTATTATTTGCATCTTTTAAATAAACTGGAAAATCTATAATTGTTTTTATATAATTCTTTTTATTAAATAAATAAATTCCATAAATATTTTTTTCCAAATAAAATATAAAACCATTTTCTAATCTATGAATTATTTTAATATTTATTTCATTATCTGATGTTTTATATAATAATTTATAATTTATATCATATACTTCAATTTTTTTAAAATTAATTATCACAAATAATTCTGAATTATTGAATAAAAATATTGGCTCTATTGTAATTTTTAATACTTTAGATATATCATACATTGATAATCTGTTATATTTATCTATTTCTTTTATAAGAGAAGAAATTGTTTTTTTTTTAATTTTTTTTAAAGTATATGTTTTTTTTTGTAAAGAATATTTAATAACTTCAAATTTGTTATTTATCTCATTTTGAAAGAAAGGATGACTTAAATATATATTATATAATTCATCCTCTTTTTGTTTTAAATTATCTCTTATATTATTATTTTCCTTAACTTCAATATCAAGTAAAAAATGTAATAAATTAAATAAACTTTCATCATAATCAGAAATTCTATAATCTTTAATATCAATTGAATAATAAATTATTCCATTTTTTATTTTTATTTGATAATTTGGTGTTTCTCTAAATAAAATTCGATATAAAAATAATCCAATATTCCAATTTAAGTAATTTGACTCTGGAAAAAATGATTTTACTTTTTTAGGAATTATTGAAGATATTCTTGAATAAAAATCATATCCTTTAGGATCAAAATATTGTAAATATGGATATATATAAATATATTTTATTTTTGTTAATGTTGTTTTATCAAAGAAAAAATGCTCAGGAGAAAAAAATGGAATTGGAAAATTATTTTGTTTTATATACTTAATAATTTCATTTAATTTAATTGCAATTCTTTTAATATCAGAACATTTTAAATAATATAAATCAATTCCATCAATATAATCATTAATTGATATAAAATTACTTCTTTCAGGAAAACTAAAATAAACTTCTACACTTTTATTAAGTTCTTCATAAAGATATTCATTTACTTTTAATAAAATATCGTTTTCTTTTTGTGCAGTAGTTATTTTTTCAAAAACTTCTTTCATTAAATTTAAATTAGACATATATAATTCTCTCTTTGTAGGAATTATTAATAAATATCCTTTTTCAAATCCATTATATGCTTTAATAATTTCAATTTTTGTATTAGGATAGAAATTGGAAGAATATCTTGAATCACAATCATCTTTAGTTTTTATTTTATATTTCCCAACAGATTCATAATTTCCCATTAATAAATAAATATATATACAATATGTTATGATTAGTTTAAAATAATAAATAAAAAATATTTTTGATAAAAATTAAATGAGAATTTATAAATAATAAAGAAGTCTAAAATACATAGTTTTATTAAAAATTTAAATAATATTAATATAAATAAAATGATAATAGCAAATATCCAATTTAAAAATAAATAATCCAAAAATAAATTTTATATTTCTATTATAAAAATCATATAATCATAAAATAATTTATAGATTATAAAAAAAAATTTTTAGAAATGTATAAAACAATAATTGATTCATTTTGTTCTTGTTATAAGCCAAAACAAATTCCATTTCAAATTAATATAATTGAATCAAATCCAAATTCAGATAAAACAAATGAAAAATCAAACATATTTATCAAAAGCAAAAAATTTCCAAGTACAAAATCAAGTGCAAAAGTTTTGGGAGTTCCAAATCAATTAAATGTAACAAATGATATAGATTCTATTAATAAACCTTATAGTGGTACTTTAACTTTATTAAAATTACCTGAAGAATTAATAAGAAAAAAAATTAAAATGTTTGGTACTGGTAATAGTTCTAAAAGAAGAATTGTAGATGAAAATAGATATTTTCAAAATTTTCAAAATAAAATTGATGATATTGTAAATGAATATAATAAGCAAAAAACTATTAGTGAAAGTGATGATTCTGAAACTAATTAATAAATTTTATATTGATAATAATTTTTTATTTTTTTATAATAATGTATATTTATATTATTTATATAATTCATATTTTCATAAAACATATTTAGAACAGAACAATTACATAAGAATTACTATATAGATTATTTATTATATATATTATATATATTTAAAGTTTCTCTATTTAATATTGAGAATTAAGGATAAAAGAATTATACTATTATACATATTTATTAAAATGTTGTATAATTATATCTATTAATGAATTTAAAAAAGAATAAATATTATATAGATTTACTTTTGTTTTTACAAAATAAATATCAAAAATTCCAAAATGGTTTTTATAACTTTTATTAAATATTTTAAAAATATGTATCTATAGAGAATGCAAAACTAATAAAATAAATATTGTTTTAAATAAAATTTGTAAAAAAACTCTCTAAAACTATTTTAAATTAATTTGTTTATTATTAATTCATTTAAATAAAAATAATATAGAAATCCATTTCATATATATTATAACAAACAATATTTATTTAGATAATTATAAAACGATAAAATTAATTGATTATAATTTTGCAATAGTAAGAAATAAGTTCAATTTGAGCTTAATTATTTTAAAAATTTATTTAATTTTGTAATAATTCAAATTGAATAATATTTATTGTTATAAAGTTTTTCCTTTGTTTTTATCCTTTTTTATTAATTCTTTATTTAAAATACTTTTATATCATTATTCTTAACTTTTTAAATAAGATTTTTTATATAATTATTTAATTGCATTTTATAATATTTTTTATGCTTAATGATATCAAAATTATATGTAATAAAATATCAAATATATTATTTTTATTTAAGAAAATTCAATTATTTTCCAATAATATATTAAAAAAAATAATTATTATATTTTCTAATTAATAATATAATTATATAACAAAATTATCATCTTTAGTAATTTTAATAATATTTGTAATTGCCAATAATCTTTTATAAAGGAAATTAATTTTTACCACAAACATAAAAATAACACAAAAAAGAAGAGCAATTTCAAGAATAATATCAGTAATTGTTTCAATAGTTAATAAAAATGAAATTTTTTTAAAATAATCATTAAGTGAAGGAGTATAAATAATTTTGTTAACTCCAGTTCTATAAATTCTAAAAATCATTAATAAATAATATAAAGAATCATAATAATAACTTGATTTAGTTAAAAAATATTCTCTATTTTCATCAGTTATTTGAGTATTTGACATAATTCCTTTATAAATTAAACTAAAAGTTTTTTGAGTTACGAAATTATCATTAATATATCCTAAGAATTGCTTTGCATTACAAACATCAATTAATTTATTAGTAATATTAAATTCAGGATGTTCTTTTTCAATTTTAACTATTCTAATATCATTTACTGAATGATAAAAACTTTCACAAGTTAAGCCAATTTCATTATATTTATTAATTGTAGAAATAATTTTTTCACTATCTACAATAATTTTTAAATTTAATTCTTCTTGATATAAAATTAATTCATTAAAATTTGTTCCTAAAATTTCATTAAAATCATTTAATGTTAATTTTGTATATATTAATTGTTGATATAAAAAAAAAAATCTATAAGCATTTGATTCAATTTTAGAATTAACATTAATATAATTAAAAAGTATATAGATGTTATCAAATAAATTATACCATAAAAATGAAAAAATAGAAAAAATTAATATACTTATTAATAGTGATGTTACATATAATCTTCTTGCAAATATTGAAATTGGAATTGAACTTATTTCTTTATATATTCTTTTTTCATTTTCATCATTTTTTTTTTTTTTTGGTTTTTGATGGATATCAAAATTATTTTTTCTTTGTTGTTCTTTTAATTGTTTTTTATATTTATCATATATTTCTTGTAATGCTTCAATTATATTTTTTGGATGTGATAAATACATAAAAGTTAATTCTTTTAATTTTTCCATTTTTTTAATAAAAGTAGGATTAAAATTTTGATATGAAATTCTTTTTTTGATATATATAAATATTTTATACATAACATTCTCAAAAGTTTGTAAAATCAAAATTATAATAAAAATTTCCATTAATTCAACAATACAATTTATAATTATATATATTAATGTTTCACGGAAATATAATTTTAATTGTTTATCAAGTTTATTATTATATTTTGTATCAATTATATCAAAATGTTGACAAAAATTTTCATAATTTAAAATAATATTATATAATTCAACCCTCCAATTTTCCCTAATTTGAGAATAATAATTTAACAATTTAGTATCTTTTATATCAATAATATAAAATGGTTCTTTTATATATTTATATTCACTTGAATTCAAAATAATAAAAGAATTCATTGTTGCTTTAAATGATTCCATAAAATTAATTTCAGTAGAAGAAATAATTAAACTTCCATTTTTTTCAATTGTTGAAATATCTTTATAAATAAAAGTATCAATAAAAAAAGATCTAATTGATTTATCAGGATTAGAATAAATAATACTCCATAATTCACTCATATAATTACTTTCATGTCTAACTTTTATTTCATTTGAAATATATAATCCATAAATAATATCGAAATCAGTTCCATATTTTTTATTAAAATTATTACTAAATTGTTCTAAATAATTTATACAATTTGAATCATTTGATAATTTTAAACATGTTATTGCTCTAAATGATGATACCATATAATTAAATGTTCTACTTACTAATCTAAATTTTGTATATACATTATAATTTTCAACTAAACTTAATTTTCTACTTTTTTTTTGGAAAAATTCAATAAATGATAAAATAAATAAAAGTAAAATAAATAGAATAATTAATTTTTGATAAATAAAAAATTTCATATTTACTCTTCTTGCTGCTAAATTTATTGTTTTTAATCTTATTTTATCAATATTTTTTGTTTTATCTTTAATTGAAGTTATAGAAGCAACACTACTACTTGATATTCCAGATTGAAAATTTGCTAAAATAAAAGATTTACTATTTTCCATTAATTCAGTACCATTATATAATTGTAAATCATCATTTTCATTTTTTTCTTCTCCTAATTTATATATTTTATAAATATTATCATTTGATTTAAAAGAATAATCAAATTTTATTCCTTCTTTTAATGTAATATCATTAAATTTAATTTTTTTATTTTTATTTATTGGAAAATTTTTTAATTTTACTCCACTTCCAAAAAAATATTCTATATCATTATTAGTATATGATATTAAAATATTTGTATAAATTGAATAAAAACCATCAATAATAATAATTCCAATGTTATCTTCTTGTAAAAATATTTTGAAATTTAATTTAATAATATTATATAAATTTGATTCATGTGATTTTATAATTAATTGAATTGTTTTAATTTCATTATCAGAATCTTCTGGAAAACAAATTATTTTTTTAATTAAATGTTTCTGATATTCATAAACTCCTTTTGGGAATAAATGAAAAAAATTAGTTCCTATTAATTCATAAAATTCTTGTCCACTTCTTAATAAAATCATTTTTTCTTCTAATATATCTAAATTAAAAGTAATTTGTTTATTTAAAGCAAATAAATTTAAAGTTTCTTCTAAATCTTGATAATGTTCTCTAATTGAAATAAAATGAGATTTATGAACAGGTTTATTAAATATTTCTTCATAAATAATTGTACTTATTGTAAGTTGATAAATTGAATTTTTAAATTTTTTATTACTTTGTAAATAATTTTTAAAATTCTTACTATCTAATTTAGAAGCAAATGTTATTAATTCTAATAATATATTAATATTTAATGCATTTTTACTTGATGAAAATAATTTAATTAAAAAATCAATTATTTGAGAAGCAATTTGAATAAAATCATTAATTATATAAATTTCATTCATAAATAATTTAATATCTTCTATTTCATTTTTTTTTTCATTTATAATTTTATGATATATTGAAAGTAATGTAATATATTGATGAATATTTTTCTTTTGAGTTGATAAATTATTTAATGTCATTAATATTGCAATTGATAATTTTTTATTTTCTATTAAACTATTATATCCATTTTTTATATAAGTATCCATTATTAGTTTTAATGTAATAAAAAAAGTAAATTTTTTGGAATAATTATCATTCATTATTTCTATACTATTATTTGTTTTTGGAATCATATGAATTTCTTCATTATCTTTATCTAAATTATCATCTAAAGATATTTCATTACATAATATACATTTTCCACAATTTAATTTATGTTCATTAAATGCTGAAATAAATGATAATTTATTTATATAATTTTTATTATAATAAAAGCAAAAAAAATGATATATTCTATATTCATTATTTGTTTCTAAATTTGGCTTTGCAACAAATGATATTAAAATTATGGATAAAAGAAAACAAAACATAAAAACATTTATTTCAATAATGATAAAATTCAATGAAAAAAATGATAATTTTTTATAAAATAATAATATAATAATAATTACACAAATCGAAAAATTTAATGAAATTTTGATTATATTTAAACTTTTATTCAGTATTAAAAAAATATGTAAAAAAAGAAAAATATAAATTACATAACCAGAAATTAGAAAAATAATTGAATATGAAACAAATAATATAAAATCTTCTATATCTTTATTAATTAAAGAAAAAGGAATAAAAAATTTAAAAATTAAATAAAATAAATCAAATTGACTTGAAAAATTATCATAAGGAATTTGAATAAAATCAGGAACAAAAAAATCAATATGATAATATTTAAAATGATAAATTGATGTAATTATAAAAATTATCATTAAAATAATACAATAAAATGATATATTTCCTTTAAATTTTGAAGTAATTGAAAAATAAAAAATTGGAAAAAGTCTTAAGTGAAAAATTTCATTATAATTAATATAAGTCGATGTTATATTTTTTTTCTTAAAAATATAATTATAAAAACCAAAAAATATAAAATTTATTAATATTATCAAAAATAAAAATCCGATTATAATATTTTGATTAACATGTTTAAATAAATAATCTGAAAAAATATTAGGAATAGAATATTTTTTATTATTATTATTATTCATTTGATTATTTAATCCATCTATTATACTAGTATAACAAAAAAAAAAATCAATAAAATTCAAAAAAAAATGAATTTTTATATCTTTTACTATATATGTATTCAAATCTATAAAATATTTAAAATATTCATGATTCATTTATTTAGTTTTAAATATATTAAAAAAAAAAATAGAAAAAAAAATTTTTCAAAATTATTATATAACAAATTTATTATATTATAATTGATTATAAAACTATATTAATATAATAAAATATTTAATTGAAAACTATATTTCTATTTTTAATATATATAAAATATGGATCATGCTAAAATATATATAATCAAATGCTAAAAAAAATAATAATCAAATGAATTTATTTTATATTATTATCATAAAATTAAATTATTGTTTAATAACAATTTAATTTTACTTCATCAAAAAATTAGAATTTATATTTTGATAAGGAAAATAATTAAAAATAAAATTATTTTGATAATTTATCAAAGAATCAAAATACCTTTTATAATATGATAAATAATCATTTATAAAAAGTTCGTTATTATTATTTATATTAATATTATCAACAAATGGAAAATAAAAAGAAGAAAGAAATTGTTTATCAAAATTCTCAAAATTATTTTTAAATTTATATCCTAAATCAATTTGAGAATAATTGTCTCTATTCCAAAATTTCTTTCCTAAAAATTGATTTTTTTGATAATTATTTAAATTAATATTTTCCTTATTCAAAATATTTTTCCCTAAAGTCGAATAAAATCTATTTTTTACCATATCCCCAGTTCTCCCAATTAAATACTTAGCAATTTTTGACCAAGAATTTCCAAATTTTTCATATAATTCAATAATTTTATCATCTTCATCTTTACTAAATTTATTTTTATTTAATCTATTATCTAAAATATTTAAATATCTATCTCTAATTTGTTTTCCAGTTCTCCATGGCATTTCTTTTGAAATATTTGACCATTTTTTACCGTATTTTTTAAATAATTCTAATAATTTTTCGTCTTCTTCTTTTGACCAATAACCTTTTATTATTCCTGGCTTAATTGTTTTAAATCTTGATGAACATTGTATTGCTGAATGACCTGGTAAAAAAGATGCTATTTTTCTCCAATTTTTTCCATTAAATTCTTTTCCTTTTTCTAATAATATTTTATCTTCTAATTCTGTCCATTTTACTTTTTTTGTTTTTTTTTTTGATTTAAACTTTTTTTTTTTATTTTTTTGGATTTTTTCTTCTTCTGACATTGAGAATTTTAAATAAATTTAAATTTTATCTCTGATAAATAATATTTGTGTTGCCTTTTTTTTAATTTTTTTAAATAAGTTTAAATATTTGTTTTTTTGGTATATAATATTCTAATTGATGGTTTTTTTATGAAAAAAGAAAGATTAAAAAAAAAGAATATTTAATTATAAATATAAAGGTTTTTTTTAATAAATGCGTTAAACTTTACTGTAAAAAAAAACCAATTTTGAAAAATAATAATTCATTATTTAATTTAATTAATTAAAAATTCTAATGTATTTAGAATTTATATATTAAAATAAAGTAAAAAAATGGGATCAAATCCCATAAAAGGAAATACAGATCTAAGAGAAGAAATAAAACTTAAAATACAATCATTCGAATCATCTCCAAAAGAATATAATAAATATATATTGAATCTATACAACTCATCAAAAAATTACGATTTAACAAAATATAAAAAAAACCATTCAAAATTAATCAAAAAAATAAATTCTTTAAATGAAAAAACAGAAACATATAAAACATTATCATGTATATTTGGAGCATTTATGGGAGATTCAATAGGAGCTTATTTAGAATTTCATAAACCATCAAAAGATAATCATTTAAAAATATATAAAGAAAAAACAATTTTTGGATTAGAAGCAGGATCAATTACAGATGATTCATCCATGGCCATTTCTTTAGCTTATGCTATTATGGATACTAAGAAAAGAAAAGAATTAGATCAAAATTTAATTTATTTTTATTATGGAGCTTGGGCTTTGACTAATCCTCCTGATATGGGAAATGCTACTAATAATGCTTTGATATTTTTTGATTATGATAATTGTGTTTATGGTGATAATTTTTTTAATGAAGATATTAAAAATTATATTTATACAAATAATTATTGTAGTAAAGCTAATGGATTTTTGATGAGAATTTCTACTTTTGTTGTTTTTTTTTACTATAGGTTTAAAAATGAATGTGAAGTTATTAAAAGTGAAGAAAAAAAAGATTTATTAAATTTATATAATAAAATTAAAAATATTGTTTTTCTTGATAATGAAATTATTCATCCTAATAAAGAAAATAATATAGCTTGTTCTATTTTTGTTTTTATGGCAATTTGTGCTTTATTTAATTTTAAAGGAAAAGAAATAATAAAAAAAGTAGAATTATTACTTCAAAATGATGTATTTTCAAAAAATGAAGAAGAAATAAATGTAAAAAATATAATATTGGAAGATTTAGAAACATATAAACAAGAAAAAATAAATTATAAAAATTTTAATGTATATAATAAAATGGGATATTATGCTCATGCATTTAAATTAACATTATATTACTTATGTATAATTGATGATATTAAACATAATAAATATGAATACATTATGAATCAAATATGTGATTATGGTGGTGATACAGATACTAATTGTGCTATTGTCGGAACAGTAATTGGTCCTTTAATTGGTTATAAAAATTTTAGTAAAGATAAATGGAAAACTTTTATTAATTATTTAAATGATAATAATTTTCAATTTTGTTCTGCTTTGATGTTTATTTATGTTAAATTTTTGGAAAAAAGTAATTCTTTGAGTGATAGTGAAAAATTTGAATTTAATTTTTATAAAATGATTTTTTATATGTTAAATGCTGATGATATCAATATAGATAAAATTTTTGATATTAATTAATATATTAAAAATAAAATTTTTTTTATAAATGATTAATGAAAAAATAATTTTAAATATATTTGATGTGGATCAAACAATAACAAAAAAAGATTTTTTTGAATATTTAATAAATGCTTTTTTAACAAATGATGAAAAAAATTATATAATGAAACAATTACCATCATTTCAAAATAATTTTGTTCCAATTCAAAATATTTTTTATGAAACTGTAAAGAAAAAAGGAATAAATTTAGAAGAAATGGAAAAAATTTTAGATAAAGTAGAATTAAATTTTGGAATGAAAGAACTTTTTTCTTTTTTAAAAAACAATAAAAATAAATTTGAAAATATTATAATTTCAGCAGGAAATTCATATAATATAAATTTCTTATTAAATAAATATAAAATAAAAGATTTATTTAAAGAAATAATTGCTAATAAAGGATATGAAAAAAATAATTGTATTTTTGTAGAACCATGTGATATAAATCATAATTGTAAAAAATGTAATCCTTGTCAATGTAAAACTTTTGAATTAAAAAAATACTTTAAAAAAAATCCAAAAGAAAATTATGATAAAATAATTTTTATTGGAGATGGAAATAGTGATTGTTGTCTTTCTGTTTTTTTAAATGAAAATGATTATGTTCTTCCTAAAAAAAATTTATTTTTATATAATTCAATAATGAATGGTGAATTGAAAAATATTATTAAATGTAAAATTATTCCTTGGGAAAATGGATTAGAAATAAAAAAATTTTTAGAAAATATAATAAATAATTATTATAAATAATAAAATCACATTTGTTTTTTTTTTATATTATAAATATTTATTTAAATAAAATGAAAAACTTATTTTTATTTATAATATCATTTTCATTATTTTATTTAATATCTTCTCAAAAATGTAATCCAAAAACAAATTGTTTTAGAGAAAATGGTTATTGTTTAAATGATAAATGTGAATGTAATTATGGATATGTAACTTTTTTAAATAAAAATTCAAAAAAAATAATATTTTGTAATTATGAACAAATTCAAAGTTGGATTCCATTTATATTAGAACTTTTTTTACCTTCATTTGGTCATTTTTACGTTGGAAATACATTAAATGGAATAATCAAATTATGTATATTATTAATACCATTTATTGTATTATCAATTGGTTTTTGTTTTGCTTTACCTATTGCAGATGCACCACTTAATTTAAATGCAAATTTGGAAAAAGAATCATTTTATTTATATATTCCTATTTATGTTTCTAAAATATGCTATTACGTATTATTTTATTGTTATTTTTTTGAACCCTTAATTTATTTATTTGGTTTTTATAAAGATGGTAATGGGGTTCCTCTTATTTGATATTTTTAATTTATTAAAATTTTTTTTTTAATAAATTTTGTTTAATTTTTTTATTTTATTTTTTATTTTATATATGAGTGTTGAGAAAAAAAAATTTGATTCTAATACAATTTATATTAAAACTAATGTTAATGAAGTTCTTGCTGAAACTGAATTAATTTTTAAAATAAAAATCAAAAACAAAAAAAAATATCTGGATTTTAATTTAAAATATGTTGATGATAATATTATTTTTTCTAATTTTGTTATTATAACTAATTATTCAACTATCAATTCAAAAATTGTTTCAAATCATAAAGAATTTAATTTTGAAGAAAATAATGATTATGAAGAAGAAGTATCTAATTATTCTTTAATTAATAATAATTTAGATGTAGATTTAAAAAATAAAAATAAAATTTCTAAAACTATTTCTGAATATCAAATTAATTTAAATGAAATAAAACAAGGAGAATATATTATAATTAAAATATATTATATTCAATTTATTACATCTTTTGATACATCATATTATTATAAATTAATAAATAATTTACCAGATTTTCGTTTTGAGGATGAAGTTGCTATATTAAATTTTGAAAAAATATATTATGAAATTGATTTAGAAACAAAATCGAGAATAAGAAGATTAATTTTTAAAAAACCTGATAAATATTTTCAGATTCAAAGGAAATATAATTTTAATTTTACAAAATGTTTTATCATTTTAAAATGTAATTATGAACATTTTCATGAGAAAATATTTAAAGTTATTTTTAAAACTGAAAATATGAATAAAATTAATATTTTTACTCAATATAATCCAAAATTTAATGAAACAAGTTATTTTATTCATTTTTTTTATAATCCAATATATAATTTTCCTTTAATTAATACTCAATATCCTGATGAGAATTATAATTTTTCATATACTGAAAATTATATTAAAGAAAACTATTCTATTCAATCCTGTTTTATATTCATAATTGCAATTGATGAAACAAATAATATTTATCAATTTATTAAAAATATTTGTTTAGTTTTTTTAAATTTTTTACCTGTTAATTCAATATTTAATATAATTGGATATAAAGATAAAAAAAAAAAACATAATTTAATGGAATATAATGTTGAAAATGTTAAAAATGAAATAAAAATAATTAAAGAAAATAAAAATAATATTGCCAAAATAAATCTTTTAGATGAATTAGAAAATATATTTGATTATGTCCCAATTTATAAAAAGTTAAAAATTCCTAAAAATATTATTATTTTAACAGATGGTTCAATTAAAGATGAAAATCAAAATTTATCATGTATAGATTTAAATTATATGAATTTTAATTTAGACGTGATATCAATTGAAAATAATATAAAAGATTTAATTTTTATTCAAAAATTAGGTAGACATTTTCATAATTTTTATCATATTATTAAAAATGAAAATGATACTTTTAGAATTATGAAATCAATTATAAAAAAGGGATTAAGAACATATTCATCAAATAATAAAATTCATATTATTAATGAAAATATAGATGAAAATGAAGAAAAAATAATAAATCAACCAATGAATAAATATTATTATAATGAAAATTCAATTCCATTTTCTTTTATTAAAAAAGGTAAATTTAATGAAAAGTTAAAAATTGATATTTATATAAATGAAAATGATATAAAATTAGATTTAAAAAATGAGACAAATAATATATTAAAGAATGGTGATCAACTTTCAAAATTAATAATTGATAGTTATTTAAATAATCCTAATTTAAAAATAACAAGAGAAAAAAAAAATGAAATATCAGAAAAATATCAAATTATATATAAAAATACTGTATTATTAGGAGAAAATAAAGAAACAAAAAATACAACTTCTTTGGGTAATTTAAATATAGAAAAAATTAAAAATGAACAATTTTTAGAAGAAAATTCATTTTTCCAAGACTTTGAAATTGTTGAAACTCCAAGTAATGAAGTTAATAAAAATCCAAAGAGATTTTCTAATAGTTTTTATTTAACAAATGAAGAATATAAAAAATTAAAAGAAAACATAAATCTTAATAACTCTAATGGAAATGTTAATATAATGAAATTAATAACTTCTCAAAATTTTGTATATGGATATTGGGAGGAAAATGAAATAACTAAAATAATTAAAAACTCATATCAAAGATCATATAATACATTAAGAAATCAGTTTAACATAAATTTAACCAATTATAAAGAGTTATTATTAACTTTTATAATTTTGTATTTTTTAGAAAAAGAAAAAGCAGAATTTTTAAATGATTTAGAATATTCAATTTTAAAAGCTAAAAATTATCTTTCAAACAATAGGATTTCATATGATACTATTAAATCTCAAATTTTAGAAACATCTGTTTAATAATAATTGATATTTTTCTATCATTCATATTTTTTTTATAATAGAACAAAAATAATAAATATAAAAAATTTCATAAATTTTTAATATAAAATGTAATTTATAATTCAAATTTAAATAATAACTATTAAACATAATATCATTCCATTTAAAATATTAAATATTTGCTTGAGAAATATATTCAAATTGTTCTTCTAATTCATTTGCCCTTTTTCTCCTTGGTAAATAATAATAGCATCTAATTAATAAAATCATTAACATTGCAATTATAAATATTAAAAGGAAAATAATATAAATATAAAAATTTGAATTATTTTTTGGATTTTGTATATAAATTGCCAGAATATTTTTATCAAGATCAAAAATTAATTGATATTTTTTAAAAAATACTTCACCTAAAATCCATTTATTATTTCCTTGAAGAAATAAAAGTAAACAAT
>Ga0310695_10005962_pt1 | contig 20655 bp, 18 predicted proteins | sample RumenRJG_04DNA_FD_203882 | JGI IMG/M metagenome (GOLD analysis project Ga0310695, IMG submission 203882) | Bovine rumen microbial communities from Lethbridge, Alberta, Canada - RJG_04 (v2) (version 2) | ecosystem: Host-associated > Mammals > Digestive system > Stomach > Rumen | place: Canada...
GACTGTCCCGACACGTCTTCGCCGTCGAGAAGATATTTTCCCGAAGTCGGGGTGTCGAGACATCCGAGAATGTTGAGAAGAGTGGATTTCCCCGATCCCGACGCTCCCATTATTGCAACAAACTCCCCCTTGCCGATGGTCAAATCCACGCCGTCGAGCGCGTGAACTTTCTCTCCTCCGACTTCATACGTTTTGCGGAGGCCGGAAATCTCGACAAGGGTGCCCAAACTTCAGAATGTCCTTTTTATTATTTCGTCCGGCATGAGATAGCCGTTCCCGGTCTTGTAGGATATTCCCGAACGGTCGAGCTCTTCCATGACCCTGCCGTTGATTATATTGCCGTTTTCCGAAAAAAGTTTCTTTATCTGTTCGCGGCGACGGGACAGCGTTCCGTTCGGTTCGTTTTCGACAAGCACGCTTTCAAGCACCTGTGCAGCCCTGATGCGCCCTTCTTTCTCGGCTGTCTCGCGTTCTTTGCAAACAGCTTCGAGCACATGATCCCTGGTTTCCCCGGGAAACCTGTCGGGCAGTTCGACGTCTCTGTCGATGAGAGCGAGAGCGTTGGGCCTGCGTTCCTGCAGATCGCGCTCCTTCGCCTTTTCGGCGGCAAGGGAACTTTCGAGCGCGGATACCATGTTTTTCATCTGTTCAAGCGAAGCTTTTAGAGAATATATCTCGGCTTTCTTCACGTTGAGCTCTTCCGAAACTCGATCGAGTTCCGTTTTTGCGGCAGAATATTTTTCCGCAAGTTCGGCTTTGTCGGCGGCAAGTTCTTCCACCACGGCCTTCTGCACTTCAAGCTCTTCCACAGATTCCGTCTCTCCGCCCGAAACTTCGCCTGTTTCCGGAATTTCGTTTTCCGCCATGAATTCGGTGTAATCTATGTCGTTCTCGTTCATTGTGCCTGATCCTTGATTTGGCATCCCGGATATATGAAAAGGCGGCAGTCTATCGGCCCGTTGTAAAAAGGAACCCTGTTTCTCCAGTAGAGATTGACTTTCCGCGCGAGATCGGGATTTCCGGTTATCAATCCTCCCGTCCATCCTCCGCATTTCGCTCCGAGAAATTCCCCTATTCTTTCATATACGGGAGAAAGTTCTTCGTAAGTTCCGAGACGTATTCCGTATTCAGGATTGAAAAAAATGAAACCTTTTCCGTCAGGCAGAGGAGTGTCCGCAAAATCGCACGCTTTGAATTCTATCATTTCGGCGACACCGGCCGCAATGGCGTTGGAATGGGCGTTGTCGACTGCTTCCGGAGAAATGTCGGTGGCGATTATCTTTGGAAGAGATGTTTTTCTCTCCTGTTCTTTCGCGGAAACAACCATTTCTTTCCATATCTGCCCGGGCGTTGCCCCGGTACGCTGCCTCGGCGCCACCCGCGGAGCTTTCTCCCCTGGAATCATTCTGTTGTATCCTTTTATCGACTGGAAAGCGAAATGTCCCTTTAAAGAACCGGGTTTTTTCCCGGAGGCCATCAACGCCGCTTCTATGGCAGGAGTGCCGGAACCGCACATAGGAAAAACAAAAGGAGATTTCACGTCCCATTCCATCGCCATTATGCATGCCGCAGCGAGTGTTTCCTGCATAGGCGCGGAACCGGGAATTTTTCTGTATCCTCTTTTCGACAGAGGTTCGCCGGTCGTGTCTATGTAAAAAAGAATTTCGTCTCTTTCCCAGTAGACGAAAACGGATGCGCCTATGTTTTCTCCGCCGGAATCAGGCCGGCGCATGCATTTTTCGCGCATCCTGTCCGCTATGGCGTCTTTGGTGTACAGCGAAGGAAGCCTCGTATCGCGTATAGTGTTGTTGTGGACTATTGAAAAAACGGAAAAATATCCGTCCGCTTCGAGTATGTTTTCCCAATCTATCGATTTTGCGAGATTGTAGAGATCTCTTATGTTTCTGCAGGTGGATCTCAGAAGAGGAACAAGAATTCTGTGGGCTGTCCGAAGATTCAGATTGAGAGAAAACACATCTCTCATGTCTCCTCTTACGACCACGGTGTTTTCAGTCGTTTCAACGGGGACGTACCCCAGCAACCTCACTTCTTTTTCCGTCCAGCGTGAAAGTTCCTTCGCACAGGATATTATTATCGGGTAGTTTTTATCGGTCCAAAGTTTCATTTTTATTTCAATTCACCCTGAGCGGCATAAGAACGTATATGAAAGGAACGCCGCATTTTATAACCGCCGGCTTGTGGCCGGAATTGAGATTTATGGTGACTTCGTCGTCTTCTATGACTTTAAGAGGATCGAGAAGATAGTTCGGGTTGAACATTATTTCTATTTTTTCTCCGCAGTATTTCACGGGAATTTCGTCTTTCGCGTCGCCTATGTCGGTGGAAGCGGACATTATGACAAGCCTGTTTGAATCGAATATGAGTTTTACGGAATGAAGCTCGTCGAGAGTCAGCACGCTGGCTCTTTCCACCGCCTCTATGAGCTGCTGACGGTCTATTTTTATTTTTTCTCCGGTTTCTTCCGGTATGACCTGGGAGTAGTTCGGATAGTTTTCGGAAATAAGTTTCGAATAGAGCTGAATATTTCCCGTCTTGAAGGAAATCTGCGTTTTCTGCACTTTTATCTTCACTTCGCCCTCTTCGGAAAGCGATCTGAGAAGTTCCGTGGCGGTCTTGAGCGGAAGAACAATGTCCACCGATTCGTTTTCGGGAAACTCCACTTCGTTCTCAACAAGAGCGAGCCTTCTTCCATCGGTTGCGACAAGAGTCAGTTTTCCGTTCTTGAAACTCATAAGAACGCTTTTGAGATTTCTTCTCGTATCGTCCTGCGAGGCCGCATATACGGTTTTTTTCAACATGTCCCTGAGAACGCGGCTCGGAACGGTGTATATGAAAGAATCGTCTTCTTCGGGAAGCGGAGGAAAAAGGGAAGAAGATATGCCGGCAAGTCTTATTTTTGCGGAAGATGCAAGAATAACGGCGTTGTCTCCGGAATCCACTTCTATGTCTATATCGCCTTCCGCAACCTTCTGCACAACGTTGAAAAGATATTTCACCGGAAGCGTGGTTTTGCCTTCTTCAATTACTTCGCAGCTGAAAGACACCTTTACGGAAATGTCTATATCGGTTGTTCTCATTTCTATTCTGCCGTTTTCAGCTTCAATGAGAACGTTCTGTATTACAGGAGCGGAAGCTTTTGCGGGAACAACGTTCTGCACTGATTTGAGAGCATCGAGAAAAACCGATCTTGTTGTTTTGAATTTCATTTTTTTCTCCTTGTTCGTCTGTGTTGTATTATATCAAATAAAATATATAAAAAGAAGTATTATAATATTAAGACATGTAGATATGTTTATATCTCTTCAAACGTCCGTTTTTCGGGCGCTTTCTCTTGTTTCTTCTGTTGACAATTTTTTTGTTTCATATTGAAAAATTTAATATATTTTATTTCCGACGTCTTTTTATCAACTTTAAATTCGTATTTTATGCAGGTTGTCTACATATATTCAAGCGGATGTCAAACAGAAGAAAGTCCAAGATCCTTGAGAATTTCATCGAGAGTTTCCTTAAGGTCCGGTTCTGTGTCGAGTTTGTTTTTTATGCTTTTTACACCATGGAGAATCGTCGCGTGCGATTTTTCGAAAACTTCGCCTATTTCGAGCAGGCTTTTAGTGGTGTATTTTCTCGCTATGTACATCGCAAGCTGGCGAGGCGTGACAAGCGACTGCGTACGCTCCATTGAAAGAATCTGTTCCATCGAAACCGAAAATTTCTTCGCCACGGCTTCCTGTATTTCCTTCAATGTAAGCTTTTTGACGGTCTGCTCCTTGTCTATGAAATCTTTAAGGAGGCGCGAAAGCATTTCGTCGGTTATATTTTCGTAAGGATTCATCTGGACGAGAACCCGTACTTTCGCCAGAGCTCCTTCCATCGCCCTTACATGGCTTTTTATTTTGTCAGCTATGAATTTTATGGCGTTGTCGGGAATGTTGGTGGTCATGCTTTCCGTCTTTTTTCTGAGAATTGCCAGACGGGTTTCGTAACTCGGAGATTCTATTTCCTGCACCATTCCGCCTTCGAAGCGTGATATGAGCCTTTCGCTTATTTTTGGAATGTTTTTCGGAGGAACGTCCGAAGTCATCACTATCTGTTTTCTTTTTCCGGTCAAAGTATTGAAGGTGTTGAAAAATTCCTCCTGGCACTGTTCTCCCCTTTGCAGAAACTGCACGTCGTCTACGAGCAGCACGTCTGTTTTTCTGTATCTGTCTCTGAATTCGTCGAGAGAATGGTTCTGAAGTTTCGTTATGTATTCGTTGAGAAACGTTTCTGCGGTAAGATAGCAGACGGCGAGAGAAGGGTTTCGTTTTCTTATTTCGTTTCCTATCGCCTGCATCAGGTGCGTTTTTCCGAGGCCGGTCCCTCCGTGTATGAAAAGAGGATTGTATCCGGGGGCGCCGGGATCTTCCACCACGCCTTTCGCGGCTGCATGTGCCCAGCTGTTGGACGAACCTACTATAAACTCGTCGAACGTGTAGTTTTTGTTGAGAGGCATCGTCGATATGTACGACGTCTGCGGCCGGTATTCGCTCGGCATAGATGCTCTCGTCTCTTTCTTGTGGACTCCAGTCTTGAATTCTATTTCAGTATCGTCTCTCGCGCCGGCGAGGCGGAGGCATCTTTTTATTTTCTGTGCATATTCCTTTTCGAGAAGATCTGCGGCAAAAGAGGAAGAAACTCCGAAAATGATTTTTCCTTCTTCTTCCACGACAGAAGAAATCATCGAAAAATATCTTTCCGCCTGATTTTTGTCCCCGGAATTTGTGGTGGTTGTGAAATATATCTGCTTCGCCCTTTTCCAGAGATCTCTCGTCTGTTCAGAAATATCAGAGTCGTTCATTTTCTTTTTTCCGTTTTTTTGTTCTCCTTTATAATATCATAAGGAGAAGATAGATTCATCAATAAAAAATAAACCGATGTTATCAACTTATCTACATGTTATGTTGATAAATCCAGAAGTTTTCACCGCCATTCTTCTATCAACGATACGGCATCTGACAGTGAATCCACCACTCGGCCCGCTTTTGAAAGCCTCTCTCCCGTATGGGTTCCGCCGGAATATAGAACGCATTCAATACCGTTTGCTTTTGCCACTTCTGCATCGTGCAGAGAATCGCCTACGAGAAAGAATTCGCAGTCTCCGAACTTTTCTTTCACCGTCCGCAGCGCTTCTGCCGCGCGTTCTGCTTTTGAACTTCCGTCGAGATTGTCCACGCCGAAGACGAAATCCATTTTATCCTTCAATCCGAAGATCGAGGAATCGCGTTCGAGAAGATCCTGGCGAAGTGCCGAAAGAATGGACTGTCCTGCGAATTTTTCTTTTGCCTTCTCCACCGCCGCAATAGCGTCGGCGGCTGGCTGCTTCTCTTTTGACGCGTATATATCGTGATATTCTCTTGCAAGAGAGTCCCAGTCTTCCCCTTCCAGAACGACACCGATTTTTTCATAAAACGGTTTTACCGGGAAAGAGAAGTTTTCTCTGTAGAAAGAACGCGTGATTTTTTTTCCGCCGTGTTTCGCGATCATGTCGTTCAGAGTTTCTATCGCCGCTTCGGTGTCGTCGAGGAGAGTTCCGTTCCAGTCCCATAAAACATACTTTTTCATGCTGAAAACCTTTTGATGTTTTTTAAAAGAAAATCGATTCCCTGTTCTTTCGTGGAAAACTTTCCGTCGAGCTGCGCGAGAAAAAGATTTTTCAGGACAACCCCGAAACTTTTTCCCGGAACGAGACCCGCCGCGATAAGATCGCGCCCCATCACGAGCGGTTTCGGCGCGGACGACTCGATTTCGAGACGTCTTGCTTTTTCGGCAAGCCATTCGACGGGAAGCGGATTTCTCGGATACGGACTTCTTCCCGCGTCGTCGGCCGACGCCACTCTGAGAAGGCGGTCTATCCTGCCTACGTTGGCTGACAGCCTTCTGACCGCCGAATCTCCGCTTTGAGCGCGCCACATGGCGAACGGTCTCATGTGGTATTTGACCAGAGGCGGGACTGATTTGAGTATTCTTTCTTCCCGCGTCATCCTGCCGAGAAAGGATTTTGCCCTTTCCACTCCTTTTTCGTCGTGGCCAACGCTTCTGATTCTGTTTTTCTTTTTGTCGTAGAAGGTGGAAACGGGTTTGCCGAAATCGTGGCACAGGACGGCGAATCCAATAATTTCTTCTTCTCCGGGATCGTCGCCCCTCTCAGTCGCGAATGCATCGAGGCAGGCGAGAGTGTGGTTCCACACGTCTCCCTCCGGATGCCATTCCTTCTCCTGCAGGCATCCTATGAGAGCTTCAAGTTCTGGATACGCGCGCGTCCATCCCGTCTCCCTCAGAAAAGACAGCCCTTTGGAAATTTTGTCTCCTTTTACGAGCAGTTTCGACCATTCCGCGAACACTCTTTCCGGAGCAATGCCGTCCCACGGCATGTTTCTGCATTCTCTGATCGTGTCTTCGTCTGCCGAAAGATCGAATCTTGCGGCAAACTGCATCCCGCGGAGAACTCTCAGAGGGTCTTCGGAGAACCTGTGCGAGACGCGCCTGAGTATTTTTTTTTCGAGATCCTCCCTGCCGCCGAAAGGATCGTATATTTCTCCGCTCGCCGGATCCATATAGATGGCGTTTATAGTGAAATCACGGCGTTCAGCCGCTTCTTCGAGGGACATTCCGGGAGAAAAATCCATTTCGAAATCGCGGTGCCCCGGACCTGTTTTCCGTTCTTTTCTCGGCAGAGAAACATCTATGCCGGCTCCTTGTATTTTGAAAACTCCGAAAGAAGAGCCAACGAAATCGACCCGGAATTTTTCAGCAAGCGCGCGCGCGAGCTGTTCTTTAGACAGAGAAAAAACCTCGATGTCGAAGTCGTCCGCATCGCGGCCGAGAAGCGCGTCTCTTACGCATCCGCCGACGAGATAGGCTCTGCCGCCCGCGCGCCGGACGGCATCTGCCACGGCGGCCGCAGTCTGCCGCGAGTCACCCCCCATATGGTTCGCGGACGCGGAAAGATTCTATCGACACGGCTTTTCCCGTCGCCGTGTCGATTTCCACGACGGCGCCTTCCATCGTCGCGGGCCCTCCGGCCACATCGAAACGCGCCGGCATCCCCGTCACGAATTTTTTCGTCACGGCGTCGAGAGAGCGGCCTATCGAACTTACATACGGGCCGCACATTCCGAGATCGGTGATGAATGCCGTGCCTTTCGGAAGGATGCGCGCATCCGACGTCTGGACGTGCGTGTGCGTTCCCCATACGCATGCCACGCGTCCGTCGACATAGCTCGCGAAAGCAATCTTTTCGCTCGTGGCCTCCGCATGGAAATCGACAAAAACCGGAATGTCTTTCGGAATCTCCGAGAGTATTGCGTCGGCCGTTCTGAAAGGACAGTCCGCGCCGCACTGCATGAACGTGCGTCCCACGAGATTCACGAGAGCGAATCTGAACGTGGGCAGGGTGACGATTCTCCATCCTTTTCCCGGACACTGCGGCGGAAAGTTGGCCGGACGCACGAGATTTTCCACGGCGTCTATTTCCCCGGCGAATTCCTTCTGGCTCCACGTGTGGTCGCCGAGAGTGACTGCATCGACGCCGGATGAAAAAAGCTCCCGTGCGAGCGCGGCCGTGATTCCCGACCCTGCGGCCGCGTTTTCCGCATTGGCGACGACCGCCCCGATGCCGGTTTTTTTAAGAAGAGGAATCTCTCTTTTGACGATTCTTCTTCCCGGAGAACCGACTATGTCGCCCAAGAGCAGTATTTTCATTTCAAAGAGTGTCCGTTCTGTATGAGCCACGCCGAGGCGTTGGCGTCTCCCCGCGCGGCTCTCGCCCTGACCTGCCACAAAGTGGCTTCTTCCGGATCTTTCTGGATGCCGCCGGCGCCTTTCACGATGCACCCGGCGAGATTGTCCATCGCCGCGGCGCATCCCGCAGAGGCCGCCCTTCTGAACCATGTGACGGCAAGACGTTCGTTTTTCTCGACGCCCTCGCCGAGCAGATAGGCGAGAGCCAAGGCGTTCATCGCATCGGGATTTTTCTTTTTCGCCGAGAGAAGAAAGTATTTTGCGGCTTCTTTGTCGTTTTTCTCGACGCCCTCGCCCCGCTTGAGGGCAAGGCCGTAGTTGAGCTCGCCGTAAGAGTTGCCGAGATCGGCGGAACGCTTGAAAAATTTAGCCGCCGTCGCAAGATTCTTTTCGACGACAATCCCGTCGCGGAAGAATCCGCCGAGGTTGTTCATCGCTTCGGGGTGGCCCGCATCGGCGGCGAAGCTGAAAGAATCGTACGCCATTTCCGCGTCCCTTGCCACGCCGTATCCGTTCATGTAGCACATGCCCATGTTGTAGAATCCGTTTGGATCTTTCTTTTCGGCGGCTTTTTTGAAAAAAGCGAAACTCCTGCGCATGATTTTGTCGATGTCGTTCGTCGAAAGGGACGGGTCGGAGAAAGTTTTTGTCAGCTGGATGGTGCCCCATGCGTTCATCGCCTGGATGTTTTCCCCTTCGGCCGCCATCTTGAGCATTTTCATGTCGCTGTTTTCGATCGAAAGAAGATACCACGCGAGGGCGTTTCCTTTTTTCTCCGCGAGGGCTTTTATCCTGTCGCGAGACCTGTCGAGATACTCCTTCCTTTTTTTCTCGCCGATCCTCGCCGCGCGAGGAGCGTCGGGATCGCGGGAAACAAGGGCGATTATGAACTGCTGCAGGGGCTTCCCGCGCGCGGCGTCCGCCGCGACTATTTTCGCGGCGTCTTCATATCCGGACACGCTTCCCGCCGCGCGCGAATTGAGAAGCCTGATTATCGCGTGGTCTTTTTTCGCTTCTCCGCCGGCCGCCGGAGCGGCCGCGGCGATGCAGGCAGCCAGGGCCGCAGCGAAGATGGACAGAGCTTTTTTCAGAGTTTTATCTCGCTTTCTCCGGCGGTTTCCATGTCTTTTATCTTCGCGTATCCGCGGGAAACGTCGTCAGGGCCGATGTAGACCGCTTTCGCGGCGGAGGCTCCCGCGCGCGAGAAGAATTTTTTCGGCTTCTGCGCCCTGAGCGAGAGCATTACGGCCTCGCCGCCCGAACGCAGCTTCGCCGCGAGCGCTACCGCGCGGTAGCGCTCGGCGTCTGTCATGAAGCCGACCGCAGTTCCTTTTTTCCTTTCGCATTCGGCTCCGCCCGTTTTGTCTTTAAGAATTTCGGAGACGACCACGTCGCCGAAACCGAGGCCGACCGCGCTTGTCGCCTCTCCGCCGATCGCGGTGAGAAGATTGTCGTATCTGCCGCCGCCGAATATCGCGCGGTATTCGCCCGCCGCGTCGAAACATTCGAAAACGATGCCGGTGTAGTAGCTCAGCCCTCTTATCACTCCGATGTCGAATACGAGGGAATCCGCGAAGCCGGCAGCCTCCGCCAGACGGAAGAGTTCTTCAAGTTCCGCGCAGCCTTCGAACGAAGTCGTGTTCATGATGGCGAAGGCCGCTTCCGTCTCTTCGCCGGAAAGACCGGAATCTTTCAGCATCTGCGATATTTCGTCGTCGGGCATTTTGCCGCGCTTGTCGAGGGCGAGGAAGACGGTTGCGTGTTTTTCCGGGGAGATGCCGCTTTTTTCGAGGAGCGAGCCGAGAAATTTTCTCGATGAAACGCGCACTTTGAAGTCGCCCGTCCTGAAACCGAGACGCTTCAGCGCGTCGACGGCCGCGCCGATCACTTCGACTTCCGCCATCACCGAGTCTTCGCCGATGATGTCGAGATTCCACTGGTAGTGCTCTCTCCGCCTGCCCTTCGTCGTGCGTTCGTAGCGGAAGCACTGCGCTATCGCCGTCCACTTTATCGGCAGAGGGAGTTCTTTCCTGCGGGCCGCCACCATTCTCGCGAGAGTGGGGGTCATCTCGGCCCTGAGCGCGAGCCTGCGCCCCGATTTGTCCTCGAAGCGGTATATCTGTTCGCCGACTTCTTCCCCGGCCTTCCGCGCGAGCAGATCGTAGCTTTCCACGACGCACGCGTCGTACTGTTCGAAGCCGAACGCTTCGGCCGACGCGCGGAACGCCGAAAAGATTTTTTCCCTCAGCTTCATGTCTTCGGGATAGAAGTCGCGCATGCCGCGCGGAGGTTCGAAAAAGGCGGTCTCGCTCATTTCAGAAGCTCCTTCACGGCCGCCGCCGCTTCCGACGGCGGCACGATTCTCGTTTTCGATTTGTCTTCGCCGCGGAGTTTTATCTCCACCCCGCCCGCTTTGAGCCCTTTCATCCCCACTACTATGCGCACGGGGAAGCCTATGAGATCGGCGTCTTTGAATTTTACGCCGGGACGTTCGTCGCGGTCGTCTACGAGAGCGTCTATGCCGAGTTTTTCGAGCGCGGATTCTATTTCGCCGGCTGTTTTCGCCGCTTCCGGCTCCTTCGGATCGAGGAGCGAGACGACGGCCTGGTATGGCGCCACGGAAGCGGGCCATATTATGCCGTCTTTGTCGTGGCTCTGTTCGATAACCGCCTGGAGCGTGCGGCTCACGCCGATGCCGTAGCACCCCATGACCATCGTCTTTTCTTCGAGGCTGTCGGTTTTGTACACCGCGCCGAACGCGGCGGAATATTTTGTGCCGAGCTTGAACACCTGGCCGACTTCGATGCCGCGCCTGATGCGGATCGGTCTGCCGCATTTCGGGCACAGATCGCCGTCTTTGACAATGGTGAAATCGGCGTAATCGCCTTCCGCAATCGAAGTGTCGCGTCCGAGATCGACGTTTTTGACGTGGAAACCGGTTTTGTTCGCCCCGGCGATGCGCCCCGCCGCCCCTTTGAGCGACATGTCGGCGAGAATGCGCATCTTCCCGTCGGCCGGCCCGACCGGCCCGACGCTCCCGGCGTCGGCTCCCGTGGCCGCGAGCACTTCCGCCGCCGGTGCGAGCTCGAGCGATTTCGCCGACAGGAAGCGTTTGAGCTTGACTTCGTTGACATCGCGGTCGCCCGGCACGCATACCATGACGCGCTTTCCGTCGGCGAGATACACGAGAGACTTGACGAACGCTTCCGCGCCGAGGCCGAAGAACGCCGACACCTCCTCTATCGTGCGCGCGCCCGGGGTGGCCACCTCTTCCACTGCGCCGGAAGAAGCCATGTCGGGCGCGCCCTGCGCGAGACGCTCCGCTTTCTCCACGTTTGCGGCGAATCCGCACCCCTCGCAGAACGCGATGCCGTCTTCGCCGGAATCTGCGAGCACGTGGAATTCGTGCGTGAGGCTGTCGCCCATGTCTCCGCCGTCGGCCTGGACCGGGACGGCTTTGAGGCCGCATCTTTCGAAAATACGCTCGTACGCCGCGTACATTCTGCGGTACGTTCTGTCGAGGCCTTCCGCGTCCATGTCGAACGAGTAGGCGTCTTTCATGAGAAATTCCTTGGAGCGCATGAGCCCGAATCTCGGCCTGGTCTCGTCGCGGAACTTCCACTGTATCTGGTAGACCGCCAGAGGAAGCCGGCGGTACGAATCCACCACGCCCTTGACCAGATCGGTAACTTCTTCTTCTGCCGTGGGGCCGAGCGCCGCTTCGCGTTCCGCACGGTCTTTGAGCTTGAACATGTTGTCGCCCATCGAATCCCACCGGCCGGTGGTGCGCCACAGTTCCGCGGGCTGGAGTATCGGCATCGATATTTCGAGCACGCCCGCCCTGTCCATCTCCTCGCGGATGATGCCCTGTATTTTCCGCAGGGTTCTGAGGCCGAGCGGCATGTAGGAATAGAGGCCCGCGGCCGTCTTTCTGACGAGCCCTGCGCGCATCAGCAGTTTGTGCGATTCTATTTCGGCGTCCTGCGGCGTTTCCCGCAGCGTCTGTATAAACGATCTGGTCCACTTCATAACTTCGCTTATTATACCATAATGCCGAGCCGATTTTCAAGGGTGCTTGAAGTCATTCGCATAGTTTGGTAAAATTTCCCGACGCATGAAAACGTCACTTTTCGATTTCCCGCTCCCGAAGGAGCTTGTGGCCCAGCATCCGTCCGAACGGCGCGGGCAGGAGCGCATGATGGTGCTCCATCGCGCGACCGGAGTGCTCGAGCACAGACATATCGCGGACATCGCGGATTACATGGAAAAAGACGATCTTCTCGTCGTCAACGACACGAAGGTTTTCCCGGCGCGGCTGATCGGGCGCTGGCCCGATTCCGGCGGTGCCGTGGAGATGCTGCTCGTTTCGGCCGCCGCGGAAACCCCGTCGGATCTTCTCGATGCGGCGGAGAGCGCCGTTTCCTGGAACGTGATGGTCGGGTCCGGGAGGAAATGCCGCGCGGGGCAGGTTGCCGAATTCGGCCCTGCGGGAGAGCTTGCCGCCACGCTCGAGCGGCCTCTTTCGGGAATCGGCATGTGGCGCGTGACGTTCGCCTCGCGGCGTCCGCTGATGGAGCTTCTCGACGAGTTCGGGCGCACGCCCGTGCCTCCGTACATAAAGCGCGAGGGCACGAAGGAGGAGGAACTGTTCGACCGCGAGCGGTACCAGACGATATACGCAAAGCACACGGGGTCGGTCGCGGCGCCCACCGCGGGGCTTCATTTCACCCCGGAGATTTTCGCCGCGCTCGACGCGAAAGGAGTGAAGCGCGCGGCCGTCACGCTGCATGTCGGTCCAGGCACGTTCCGTCCCGTCAAGGCCGAGAACATCGAAGACCACCATATGGATTTCGAGGCGTTCACCGTCCCGCCCGAGACGGCCGCGGCCGTGAACGAATGCCGCCGCCGCGGTTCGCGGATTTTCTGCTGCGGCTCGACCACCGTGCGCACGCTCGAGACCGTGGCCGCTCGCGAAGGGGCGGAGGAAAGCGGGGAACTCGTGGTTCCGGGGTCCGGCGCGTCGGACATATTCATATATCCGCCGTACCGTTTCAAGGTGTGCGATGCGATGCTCACAAACTTCCATCTGCCCAAGTCCACCCTTCTCATGATGGTTTCCGCCCTCGCCGGGCGCGAGCGGACGCTTTGTTCGTACGCGATGGCGGTCAGGGCCGGATACAGGTTTTTCAGTTACGGCGACTGCATGCTGATCGTCTAAAACGGAGAATGCACCGATGAACACGCTGCTTGTCGGATACAAGGCGAAAGATCTTTTCGCCGCCGCGAAACACGGCCGCACCCGTACGGCCGAATGGGCCTCGGCCGACGGAGTCGTCGCGCACACGCTCGACATATACGACCGTCACGCGATAGAAAAGACCCACCACATAAAGACGCTCTGTTCTCCTCATCTGCCGCCCGGCAGATGGGACAAGGTGTTGTTCAGAACCGGGCCGAAAATAATGAGCGGCGAGCTTTCGCTCGATCTTCTCCAGGAGATATACGCCCTTCTCGGCGGGAACATGAAAGCTCCGGCGTTCGTCCTCGATTTCGTCGGGCGGGAGCGCGACAGAGTCTCGCTGCTCGAAAAGGTTTCCGCAAAAGGCATGCGGCCGCGGACGTTCGCGGCGAAGTGGAAGGCGAGCGTGCCGGGCGGTCCTGAAATAGAGCTTGTCAGCCATCCGGGATGTTTCTGCCACAGGCGCGTCGATGCCGGCGGCCTTGCGCTCGCGGAGGTGGCGGCCCGGGAGATACCCGACGCGCCCGCGCGCTTTCTCGACATGGGGTGCGGCGCGGGCACGGTTGGCTTTCTCGCAAAATCCGTGCATCCGGCTCTCGATCTCGTCATGGTGGATTCGCACTCGCGCGCGATAGAGGCGGCGGCGGAAAACGCGTCGCGCCTCGGCTTCGCCTGCGAGAGCATACTTTCCGATTCCGGCATTCCCGCGAGAATGGACGGCTCTTTCGATTTCTTCGCCGGCAATCCTCCGTACTACAGCGACTACAGGATTGCCGATCTTTTCCTCGAGACGGCGCTCAGGGCGCTCAAACCCGGCGGCGTGTGCTACACCGTCGCCAAAAACGCGGACGGGCTCAGGCCCGTGCAGGAGAAATATTTCGGAACGTCCGAAACGATTCCGCGGCGCGGATACGGCGTCATACGCTCTGTGAAGCGGTAGGCCGGCGCGGCGGACCGTCCGCCGCGCTTCATGCTTTTCTTCTGGCGAACGCAGCCGCGTACGCGCCGTCGGTGCCGGAGACGTGGGGGATGTTTTCCTTTTCGCCGGCCGGGGAAAAACCGGAATGGCGAGCGAGAAACGCGCGTGATTGTTCCGCGTTTTCTTCCGGCTCGTTCGAGCATGTGGAATACACGAGAAGCCCTCCCGGTTTCACGAGGGACGCGGCAAGGTCCAATATCTCGGCCTGCGTGCTTACGAGCCGGTCGAGCTTTTTCGCGCTCCACGACCATCTCGCCTCCGGACGGCTTCTGAGCACTCCGGTGTTGCTGCACGGAGCGTCGACGAGAACTTTGTCCCATTCCTTCCGCGAGGCGGCGGCCGGACCGGAGGCGATTTCGACATCCAGACCGAGCCGTTTCACGTTTTCTTCGAGGAGGGCTCGGCGCGCGGCGTTTATTTCGCACGCGGTGACCGCCGCCCCGCGCCATGCCATCTGCGCGGTTTTCCCGCCCGGAGCCGCGCAGAGATCGAGAATCGTTTCGCCGCTCGCCGGCGCGACGAGATCGATCGCCGCTTTCGTTCCGGGATTCTGCACGATGAAAAGCCCTTCGGCATATCCCGGCTCTTCCGCGACCTTTTTACCTCTTGCGAGCGGCGTGAACGAACCGTCTTTTCCCGCAATGAAAGTTTCGGCGGGCTCGTTGTGCCAGCGCATCAGCGCCAGAGCCCCTTCTTCTCCGAAGCGTTCGCGCCATCTTCTGTACAGGCCGTCAGGGAAGCTTTCTCTCACGGCCGGAGGCGAGGCGGCGATGAAGCCGAGGAGATCGTCCTTGTTTCTCGCGATGTTGCGCAGCACGGCGTTGACGAACCCGGCCGCGCCGCGGCCGAGCGGTTTGGCCGCGGCCACGGTTTCCGCCACGGCGGCATAGTCCGGCACGTCGGGCATGAAGAGAATCTGTGCGGCGCCGACCGCGAGAAGCGCTTCCCTTTCCGGATTCTGCCCCCTGCGCACGAACCGCTCGAGGCACGCTTCCAGCGTCCGCCATCTGCGGATCGCCGTGTATGCGATATCCTGCACGAACGCCCGGTCGGGGCCGTCGGGAAGAAGATTTTTCACCTTGGCCCCCGATGCGCGCCATGCCGCCACCGCGAACGCGGCCTGCCGTCTTGCACTTCCTTTCATTTTCTCCATCTGTGCGACGATACGCCTTTTGCGAGAACCGTTTCCGTTTCGCCTATCATTCCTATTTCCCTGACGCCGGGCGTGTCGAGCGCGAGGACGCCGGAAGCGAGTTTGTAGATCGTGCGGCTTGTTGTCGCGTGGCGGCCTTTGCCGTTCCACTCCTGCACTTCGAGAGTCTCGGCCACGTCTTCTCCGGCGAGCGCGTTCACGAGCGACGATTTTCCCACGCCGGAACTTCCGACGAAAGAGACGGTGTCGCGCGGATGCATCATCGCCCGCAGGCGCTCGAGCCCCTCTCCGGAAACGGTGGAAACGGCGAGCGACTCCGTTGCAAACATGCCGCACGCCTCTTTTGCCACGCGCGCTCCTTCTCCCGGAGCGAGGAGATCTGCTTTGGTGAAGAGGAGAACCGCTTTCGCCCTGCCCATGTTTTCCGCAAGAGCGAGAAAGCGCGCGATCCTCGCGGGAGAATAATTTTCGTTGAGGCCGGTGGTTATGAAGAGGATGTCGAAATTGACCGCAAGAGTCTGCGACGAGCGGCGGGCCCCGGCGTCTCTGCGTTCGAAAACGGAGAAGCGTTCGAGCGTTTCCACTATCATGCTTTCCCCGCCGGGATTGTGCACAAACTTCACGAAGTCGCCTGTCACGGGTTTTGGAGAGGCGTCTTCTCTCATGAAGGCGCCTTTCTTTTTCCGCGCTATGACGTCGCTGTCCGATTCGCAGCACGCGAGATGGTAGTAGTCGCCGTGCGAGCGCACGACTCTCGCTATGCCGGGAGCCGCTTCGCCTTTCCAGCCGAACTCTTCAAGCCTCGTCACTCTCTGCCCCGCGATGTGGAGATGTCGGCATTGAACGCCGGATGTCCCGTCCGGAAGGAGTCGTCGTACCGCGCATGGGCGAAAACACCTTCCGAGACGGCGATGCGATATCTGGCTTTCCGCCAGAACCGCGAATTGATTATTATTTCAGGCACGGGTTTCGAGTTGAGCGTGCGCGCGCGCGCTTTCCGCCCGTCAGCCCATTCGAGGATACGCAGTTCGAAAGACCGTTTCGCCATGAACGGCTGGTCTGAATAGTTGACGAAGCGCGAGTCTGCCATGAAGCATTCGCCGTTTTTTTCGAAGATGTCCGGATGGACGATGTCGGGTCTTTCGACGGCGGCCGGCGCGCGGCCGGCCATTCGGCGCGCTTTCAACGGGCGCAGAACCCGTTTCGTCTTCAAAAGCAGAGTGTCTTTGCCGTCGCCGCCGGGAAAGTAGCCGAGATATTTCTTCCTGTCGGAGAAGGACGGGTCGAACCTGTCGCGCAGGCGCACCATGTCGGCTTCGCCCGAATCCAAAAGCCGTTGCGCCTGTTCGAGCCTGCGCCGCAGGATGCCGTCGGCTACATTGACGGGATTGTCGTTCTGGAGAAGCAGGATTTTGTCTCCTTTGAGCGCGCGCACCAGGCCGAGCGTTCCGCCGAGAATGCCGAGATTTTCCGCGCAGCCGGCGGCCGCGAATCCGAAGCGATCGGCGATTGCGCGGTCTTCATCCGAGATTTCGTTGAAGAAAACCACCGCTTCGTCGGCCATGTCGCGCAGTGCGGCATAGGTCGACAAGGTCTTGACGAGCGTTTTGTGCGCCCGCCATGAAAGGACTCCGACGGAAAATCCCATCACCTTGCCTCCGGGCCGGAGTCGCCGCCGGAGGGTGGAAATGCGCCGGCCGCGACTTCGGACACGTAGGCGGAAAAAGCCTTGCGCACCTCGTCCGCGAGAAAGGCGTATTTTTTGACGAAAGACGGCACTGCGTCGTTGAGGCCGAGAAGGTCGTGCATGACGAGCCACTGCGCGTCGCATCCGTTTCCCGCGCCGATGCCGACGGTCACGATGCCCAAAGAGGCGGTTATTCTCGCGGCAAGGCCGGCGGGAATGCATTCGAGCGTCACCGCGAACGCGCCCGCCGCTTCCACGGCTCTGGCGTCGGCGAAAATGGCTTCGGCGGCCTCGGCTGTTTTCCCCTGCTTTTTGAAACCGCCGTATTCGTTGACGCTCTGCGGCGTCATGCCGACGTGCGCGAGAACGGGGATCCCGGCTTCTGTCATGCGGCGGATGAGGCCGCACACGCGCTCTCCGCCTTCGAGCTTGACGGCGTCGGCGCCGGCTTTCAGAGCAGCTACGGCGTTTTCCATCGCCTTGTCGTCGCCGCACTGGTACGAACCGAACGGCATGTCGGCGACGACGAGCGCGTTTTTCACCGCCCGCGCCACTGCCGCCGTCGCCCTGAGAATGTCTTCCATCGTGACGGGCAGCGTGGTCGCGTGGCCGAGCGCCGTCATGCCTATGGAGTCGCCGACGAGAATTACCGGCACGCCCGATTCGTCGGCGAGACGCGCGAAGCATGCGTCGTACGCCGTGACGCATCCGAGTTTCGTTCTGCCTTTCGCGCCGCGTACGGCGGCCACATTCCATTTTTTCATTTTTCCCCGTTTCTCAATGTATATTGCCTCTCGACGGATGCGACTTGGCCTTGGGTTTCTCGAGTTTCAGGAACGTCGCGAATTCAAGGGCGTTTTCCGGAAGTTCGTCGAGCGTGGTGTCCGGCATTTCGCCGATGTCCGGCGCGTCCCGGTGGGCGTGGTGGAATTTCGAAACGGGTTTCACCGTTTCGCGCAGGGCGGCTTTGAATTCCTCCAGCCCTTTGCGTTCGGCCGCGGATATGCATATCGGCGAGACGCCGGTTTCGGATATGAAGCGCTTCAGGTTTTCTTCCGATGCCGGAACATCCATTTTGTTCGCGACGACGAGCGCCGGCTTCGAAGAAAGCTCCACGGAATATTCGTCGAGTTCTTTTTTGAGAACAGCGTAGTCTTTCCACGGTTCGCGATCGTCGGCGCCCGCCATGTCGATTACGTACACGAGCACTTTCGACCGGGCAAGGTGGCGGAGGAACTCGAGCCCGAGCCCCACGCCTTTCGCGGCGCCCTCTATTATCCCCGGCACGTCCGCCATGCGTATTTTCGCCCAGTCGTCGTAGACAATCGTCCCCACTATCGGGTTCAATGTGGTGAAAGGATAGTTCGCGATGCGCGGCGTGGCGGACGAAAGCGCCGAGAGCAGAGAACTCTTCCCGGCGTTCGGAAAGCCGAGAAGCCCCGCGTCGGCAATCGTCTTGAGTTCAAGTTTAAGCCGCCTTTCTTCTGCGGCGCCGCCGGGCGTGTGTTCTGTCGGCGCCTGGTTGACCGATGATTTGAAGTGGACGTTTCCGTATCCTCCGGCTCCGCCTTTTGCCACGATCACGCGCTCGCCCGGCACTGTTATGTCGGCGATGAGAAGCCCGGTGTCCGCATCGTACACTTCGGTTCCCGGCGGGACGTCTATCACGAGATCTTTGCCGCGGCGGCCGGCCATTTTCCTGCTTTGTCCGGGAGCGCCGTCCTCGGCATAGCATTTCGGATCGTAATAGAGGGAGAGAAGAGAATTGACATGCTCCGATGCGCGGAACACGACATCTCCGCCTCGGCCGCCGTCGCCTCCGTCCGGCCCGCCGAATTCCACGAGCGCTTCGCGGCGCATGGAATATGCGCCGTCGCCGCCTTTCCCTGAACGGACGCTCACTTCTACCTGGTCTATGAACGATTTTGCTTTCATCTGCGGATATTATAGCATAATTTCCGTTTTTATTGTGCGTTTGACGGTATTTGACGCCGACAAACAAGACCGGAAGACCGGACGGGACGGAGCCGTGTTTTCGGCGGTGCCGCTACTCTTCCACTATTATATAGGGCTTGCCGCAGAACGAACAGACTCCGCCATCGTGTACGGTTGCGCCGCAGTGGGGACATGCTGTTTCGAGCACTTCTCCGCAAAGAGCGCAGAATCTGCCGCCGACGGGATCCTGGGATGTTCTGTCCGGACGAAGGAACCGTTCGTCGCCGGCATGATATTCGTGGTGGCCGGGGCACAGAGGATTGGGGCAGAAAGCGGTGCCGGGTTTTCTTGTTCCCCCGTTGCCTGCCGAATGTTTCGCACCTGCACCGTCTTCCGCTTCGAGCGGAATGTCGAACTTTGCCGCGAAAGCTTTTATGGCAGAGTCGTTGAGCTTCGTCCCGTCGCCCTGTTCGAGCATGGAAAGCTGCGATTGCCTGCAGCCTATCTCGGCTGCAAGCGCGCTCTGGGAGATACCTGCCGCCCGGCGGGCATCTCTGAGCTTTCTGCATATATCTGGGCTTAAGTTTGTCACGCCGGATATTATGCCTTTTTCCGCAGATATTTTCAAGGTGCTTTTTATCAACATTTATCAACAGAAATATATACTTATCGACTGACAGTTGATAATTTTGTTTATAACACAGACGGTTTGTCAATCTTCAATGTAAATAAGTTAATTAAAAGTTGATAATTCCGAGTTTGAGATTTTTATGCGGAAAAATCCCGACCGTTGTACGGCCAACGCATTAAAAACGATTCAGGGGCCCAAAAGGGGAAGAATCGGCTTTTGATGCGTTGGTCGTAAGAGAGAAAACAACCTTCTTGAAAAGAACCGGCGCTTTTTGTATAATACGGCTACGCGTCCCGTGTGGGACATGGGCGTATTAGGCAATCAAGCATATTGTGAAAGGAGCCAGGAGACAGATGAAAATACGTGTTTTTACCGCAGTTGCATTGTCGGCCGTGTCGCTAAATGCCGAAATGTTCAAAGCCGTTTCGCCCGACGGGAAGAACGAGATCAGGCTTGAAACCGGCGCGAAGGGTATGAAATATTCCGTCCTCCGGAACGGGAAGACGCTCGTTGAGCCGATCGAAATTTCGCTCGCGATAAACGATCTGGGCACTCTCAACGGCAAGAACGCGAAGCCGTCCGCGTCCAAAAGAAAGACCGGCGGGACTCTCGCGACGCCCGTCTACAAGAAGTCGCAGATCGACCTCGCCGGAAACGAGACGAAAGTCGATTTCGGCGACTGGGCGTTCACGATGCACGCGAGGAACGACGGCGTGGCATGGCGATACGAGACTTCCTTCCCTGGCGAAGTCGAGGTTTTCGCCGAGAACACGAACGTCAAATTCCCCGAGGGAACGGAACTCTGCTACAACCTCCAGCGGAATTTTTCGACGAGCTTCGAAAATCTCCACCGGACTGGCCCCGTCGAGAGCGTGAAACCCGGCCACCCGCAGATCGTAATCACGCCTTTCACCGCGTCCGTCCCGGGCGCCGGCGTCGTAACCGTCACGGAGTCGAACCTTCTCGACTACCCTGGCCTTGGATTCTACAGGAATAAATCCGAAAAGGACATCCTCCGTTCATGGCAGGCGGGCGTCCCCTCCGAGACCAAACGCGAAGGACGCTGGATCCGCGTTAAAAAACGCTTCCCCGTTCTTGCGAAGACGAAGGGAACTCGCGTCTATCCCTGGCGCGTGTTCGTCCTCGGCGACAGCGTGAACGACCTTGTTTCCGCCGACATCGTCTACGCCCTCGCGGAGCCTTCCCGCATTGGCGACGCATCCTGGGCGAA
>Ga0310695_10005968_pt1 | contig 20638 bp, 18 predicted proteins | sample RumenRJG_04DNA_FD_203882 | JGI IMG/M metagenome (GOLD analysis project Ga0310695, IMG submission 203882) | Bovine rumen microbial communities from Lethbridge, Alberta, Canada - RJG_04 (v2) (version 2) | ecosystem: Host-associated > Mammals > Digestive system > Stomach > Rumen | place: Canada...
CTCCTCCTGCCATTACGAGTACTGACATCGGCAGTTTGGGAGCGATTTTTTTCGCAACGATAAGCAGAAATAATGAAACGGTACCGAGCAGAAGTGACATAGTGTTAAAGCTTTCATTACAGGTCTTGACTATGTGCGAGATAAGCTCAATGATTTCTCCCGAACCGCTTCCGCCGCCAAGAATTTTGGGTATCTGCATGAAGATAATGGTAGTTGAGATACCGCTGATGAAGCCGCCCATTACCGGAGTTGATATGTAATTAACAAGTCGTCCGGCTTTAAAAAAGTAGAATAGTATGAGCCATAAGCTGACGCAGAAGGTCATCAGCGGAACAGTGCTGACGGCTTCATCTGAGCCTGAAACTATGCCCATTTCCGCGAGAAAAGCTCCTACAAGAGCCGCAGGAGCGGCATCTACTCCAAAAATAAACTGCCTTGAAGTCGAAAACAGACCGTATATGAGTATCGGGAAAATCGACCCATAAAGTCCGTAAACAGGCGGCAGACCCGCTACCTGAGCGTAACCCATAGAAATAGGGATAGAAACGAGTGCGATAATAATGCCTGTGAATATATCCTTAGGAAGAGTTTTTAATGAAAATCCCTGTATTTTCATGAATACCTCCATATGCTTTTTTATTATTATATCATTTGGCATAAAAAGTGTCAATTCTTCTTGATAAATCGAGAAAATCATGGTATAATGTAAAAAAAGTCCTGGAGTTGTTATGAAGAAATTCTTTAAACTGTTAACTGTTTTTATTTTTGCGCTGATGATAATCTCAGATGTGATACTTCTCGGAATGATGGGATTCGGCATAATTGGTTCTTTTGTATTCAACGATTTTGAGGAATTACCGCTGTTTCTGACAATGTCTGTAATGCCGGTGCTGTATCTTCCGACATCGATAGTGTCGCTCATTCGTTACTTAAAAGGCGAGAAATATATGATAATTCGCAGTCTTCTCATGAAGGGGACTATATTCATGCTGATGTTAGCATTCAGTCTCATAAGTTATCAAGACGGAATATACGGCATGGTTGTGTGTCTGTTTTTTAGCATTGTTCTTATTGGACTATCATTTCTTGCCGGAAAACACGGACGAAAGCTTATCGCTGAAAGCAGAAAGAAAAACGGAGAGACTCAGCGTAACGTTCTGCCTAAGTTTGAGGAGTACAATGCCGCAAAATACTGGAACAGTGCCGCTCTCGAGTATCTTCTCTACTATGACCGCGACCTCTCCGACCTTGAAACAACGGGTCTTAAATCGAAAGAACCGTCGGACATGGCTGAATGTCTCGACAGGGACTACAAGGGACTCAGCCTTGTAGACAAAAACCGTATCGCGCAGTACAGTTCAATGCCCGTAATATACCTTCTTCGCTGGCTTATCGAGAACGGCTATATGAGTGACAGCTTCGGCGAATCTCACGCTGAAACGTATGAAAAGGCACAAAGCGGAGAGATATCTGCTGTAGATTTTTTTGCCGGAGATATGGGATATATCCTGAGACGCGAGGATATCAGGGACGATATGACTGATTTTATCGACAAGTATTTCGGAGCATTTTACAATACGAGGATATTCGACCGCAAATGCCGGTATTTTTTCTTTGATTACTGCGAAACAGTACAGTCTCGCGGAGCAAGGTATTTTTGTGCCGATTACTCAAACGAAGCGTATAACGAGTTGTCGCAGAGGATAGTACAGAGATACGCTGAATATACCGAGCGTTCATCGCTGACGATACATGAACAGTCGGAAAGCTCTGAAAATGTATTCTGGCACAGATTCGACGCAAATCTCGATGTTTATACATTTGGTGAGGCAGATGCTGACTATATAAAGTCGTGTGAGACTACCCTCAATGGACTGAGTGACTGTCAGCTCAACAAGTTAAGCAGAATGATCAAGCGGTGTTGGAGCATTGATGATGGACGTGACCCGATGAAAGAGATACGTCCGTTATGCATATATGTGAACGAGCCGCGAGGCGACGATGTGCACTTTTCTATAGGGTGCGGAGCTGATTTCGAGCAGGAGCACGGATTTGGATTCACGGTCAGGAACGGAATAATAATCAACATCGGCTACGATAACGACTTCTATATCCCGTATATCGAGGACGAGAATGAGATATATGAACTTGAAAAAAACTGCATGAACTTCGTTAGTCTTACAAAAAAAGAACAGGCGGAGAGCGAGTGTGCCGCAGGAAGGCTTGCAGCGGTGCCGGTAACTCTTGATTTTATGACTCCTCTTGATGATATGAGTGCATTAAGCAGGACGATATATATAACTCCGGCGGCAGAAAAGCTTTATAAGCAAAACATAAAATATCTGCGTATACTCGGTAGCTGCGGGGCGATAACTGATGTAAATATCTCATGTCAGAAGTACGGTGAGAGCATAGTGCCGCAGACGATACTGTTCAGGGCGACTGCTAACAATTCCGAAAGCAAAGGTTCAAAGGAAAGGTTACTGTATTTTGATGTGCTGAGAGTATGGAACTAATAAAAAGCTCCCTATCATTTGACATGATAGGGAGCTGATTTTTACTTAGCAGCTTCTTCGTCAGTGTGACGAATCTGAGCACGCTTTATCTTGCCGCCGAGAGTTTTCGGGAGCTCATCAACGTATTCGATAACACGCGGGTATTTGTAAGGAGCGGTCTCACGCTTAACGTGGTCCTGAAGCTCCTTAGTAAGCTCGGGTGAGGGAGTATATCCCTTTGCGAGGACTACAGTAGCCTTTACTATCTGACCGCGTATCGGGTCAGGTGCACCGGTTATAGCTGATTCAACTACAGCAGGGTGAGTGAGAAGAGCACTTTCTATCTCGAAGGGTCCGATACGGTAGCCGGAGCACTTGATAACGTCGTCGTTGCGTCCTACAAACCAGTAGTAGCCGCGTGAATCGCGCCATGCAACGTCGCCTGTATCGTAATTCTCGCCGCCGAGTACAGCCTCGGTCAGCTCGGGATTCTTGTAGTATGCACAGAAAAGTCCTGTCGGGTGCTGTTTCTGTATGCCGCAGACCATGATGCTTCCCTCTTCACCGTCTTCGCACTCTGTTCCGTCAGGACGGAGCAGGTGGATATTATACAGCGGCGAGGGCTTGCCGGTCGAGCCGGGCTTGGGGTCTATCCACGGGAAATTTGCGATGAGGACCGTTCCCTCGCTCTGACCGAAGCCCTCGCGCATCTTCTTTCCTGTGAGCTCGTAAATGCGGTTGAATACCTCAGGATTGAGAGGCTCGCCTGCATTGCAGAAGTTCTCGATAGTTGAGAGGTCGTACTTGCTCATGTCCTCCTGAAGCATGAAACGGTACATCGTAGGAGGTGCGCAGAATGTTGTAAGCTTGTGGGCGCTTATGACCTCGAGCATATCCTTTGCGTTGAATCTTCCTGTGAAGTCATATACGAACTGTACAGCGCCGCATATCCACTGTCCGTAGAATTTGCCCCAGCCGAACTTTGCCCAGCCGGAATCGGATATGGACATATGGAGCTTGTTCTCCTGTACCTGATGCCAGTATTTTGCTGTTACGATATGTCCGAGCGGGTGTGCGAAGTTGTGGCATACCATCTTGGGCATTCCCGTTGAGCCGGAAGTAAAGTAGATGAGCATTGTGTCTGTTGCCTTTGTAGCCTCATCTCCGGTGGGACGCTCGAATGTATCCGGATACTTTGCGATCTCGTCCTCGAAGTAGTCCCAGCCCTCGCGGGGCTCGGCTACGGCAATTCTCTTGCGGAGCGTCTTTATCTGCGGAGCGGCTCCGTCGATCTGTCCGCGTATGTATTCATCGTCGCACGCAACTATTGCCGATATCTCTGCCATGTTGCCGCGGTATGCGATGTCGTGCGTGGTGAAGAGGAGGTTTCCGGGGATAAGGATTATTCCGAGCTTATGCAGTGCTGTGGCGATTACCCAGTATTCCCAGCGGCGGCGAAGTATCAGAAGAACTACATCGCCCTTTTTGAGTCCGAGACTACGGAAATAGTGACAAGCCTGATTCGAGAGCTTTGATATATCCGTGAATGTGAATGTGCGTTCCTTTTTGTCGTGACTGAGCCAGAGCATTGCTTTCTTCTCGGGCTCCTGCTTTGCCCACTCATCGACGATATCCCAGCCGAAGTTGAAATTCTCCGGTACATTTACGCGGTAATTCTCTTTGAAATCCTCGTAGGAATCGAATTCGATACGGGGCAGATAGCGATCTAAAAGCATGATTTTTATTACTCCTTTATTGTTCCCTTATTCTGCTATCATGGTCAGGAAGCGTGCCTTGGAATCTCCGTGGCAGCGCTGACCGTGCGGATATGAGGGGTTGAAATATATAGAATCTCCTTCATTGAGGATAATTTCCTTATCCTCGAATGTAACAACGATGCTTCCTTTCAGGACGAGGTTAAACTCCTGACCTGTATGAGTAACGAGCTTAGCAGGTTCATCTGACGGCTCGAGAGTAACCAGAAGCGGCTGCATGATCTTGTCCGCATAGCGGAAAGCGAGGTCTTTGAAGCGGTAACCGGGGAAACGGCTGACACTTTTACCGTGACCGCGGCGCACGACCTGATATGTATCTATACGGCTTGGTTCGCCGGTGATCAGCTCATTGAAGTCGACTCGGAACTTATTGGCAATCTCATAAATGACGCTGATCGGAAAATCTCCGTTCTGTTCATAGCCTGCGTACTGCTCAGCAGAAATACCAAGTTCTTCAGCAAGCTTTTCCTGTGTGTAATCGCATACCTCACGCAGCTCGCGGATGCGTGCAGCGATCTCATTGATGCTTTCCATAGTGCAACCTCCGTTAAATTGGAATGATATGTAAACAAACTATATTATAGCATAAAACCCAATCTATGTCAAGACAGAAAAACCGTGCCTTTTTGACAGGCGCGGTTTGTAATGGGTATCAGTCGTTTCTGTGGTTGTAGGAATAGATGGTCGGAATGATAATTGCAAGGGAGATAGGAACGAGAGTCAGAATAATGAAGACAGTAGGATTATCGACACCAATAAGCTTTATTACTGTGAGGAAAGATAGGGTCAGTATACCGGCTGCAACCCATACTTTTCCGGTAAATCTGTGAGTAACGTCCCAGCATCTTTCGTTTTTGAGAGTCCACGGAAGTTTTACACCGAGGTGTTTATTCTGACGGATAGTAGGCATATAGTTACCCATTGCGATGAAAAGGATACTAATGATTGCCGGAACTATCAGTGAGACATTCAAGCTCATTTTGTCACCGAGTTTTGTCTCGCTTTTCATAGTTATGAGGAGTACCCATTCCATTGCTATAAGGTAGAATTCAATGAAAAGAATACTGATAACGAGCGGTTTCATATTTTTTTCGAGGCTTTTTGACTTTGAGGTTATAAATAAGCCGATAGGGTTGATGAGGAGTATTATCAGCGGGAATAATAAGGTGAACCATTTAGAGCCGTATCCGTCGCATACTCCGGCTGCATTGTAATGGAGCGGTACTTTTTCGGGAAGACCGATGATGTAAAAAACTGAAACGAGCAGATTTACTGCGCCAATGATTATAGTTGCGGCTGTAAGCAGTCTGAAAGCTTTATTTTTCATAATTTTCTCCTTTCATGCCGAATACATCGGCAATTCCTTTCAGGAAGTCCTGAAATACGGTGATATTGAGTTTGTAGGTGATAGTCTGTTTTTCCTTTTCTGACGTGACGAGACCCGCTTCTCTCAGAATTTTCAGGTGGTGGGATATTGTAGCAGCGGAGATATCGAATTTATCGCTTATCTCACCGGCAGTCATGTCGCCGTTTTGCAGCATAGTTAGTATCTGCCGCCTTGTCGGGTCAGCCATAGCATTCCAGACATCTTTCATAATATGACCTCCTTTATTTTGAAGATTATCTAAATACCAAGCTTAATATAAGACGGTATTTTGATATCCGTCTAAATATAATATACCACAAGCACAGACGAATGTCAACGAGTATTTTGAAATTTATCAAAATACTTGTTAGTATAAACTAATAGTTGCGTGGCGAGTACTATTTGTATATTTAAAAAGAAAAAATGCCTATATCATCACCGGTTTGATATGCATTTTTTAAACATTATTATTAATAAGTAGAGAGAAAATGTATTTGAACTGTATTAGCGGTTGATTTTTTAAGCAGTTTGTGATACAATAATCATATTGACCGTTTTTTGTCATAGATTCAATCAACAGACCTATAATATCTGAAACGGGAAAGGAAATAATGAAATGAAAACAGTTTATACTTGCTTTTGTACTGATGTTATCCATGCCGGACACCTCAATATCATCAAGAATGCCGCAAAATACGGCAGGGTAGTGGTCGGCTGTCTCAGCGACAAGGAAATGATACGCTGCACAAAATTCCCTACAACAACTCTTGAGGAGAGAATTGCTCTTTATAAATCACTCGAAGGAGTAGATGATGTAATTGTACAGGAGGATATGCGCTACGATGACGTTATAGCAAAGCTCCGTCCTGACTATGTAATACACGGTGACAACTGGAAGGAAGGCGCTGAAAAGTCTATCCGCAGCCATGTTGAACAGCTTGTTTCCGAATACGGCGGAGAGATAATCGACGTACCGTATACATATAACGAAGAGGTAAGAAAGGTCGATGACAAGCTCAGAGAGAAGCTCAGTATGCCTGAATACAGAAGAAAGCGTCTGCGTCAGCTTATCGAGATGACTCCCGTAGTAAAGACTATGGAGGCTCATTCAGGTCTGACCGGACTTATCGTTGAAAAGACAATGGTAGAAGGCGATGACGGCAGACTCAATCAGTTTGATGCTATGTGGGTATCTTCACTCTGCGACAGTACTGACAGAGGCAAGCCTGATATCGAACTTGTTGATATGACATCACGTCTGCGCACTATCAACGATATCATGGAAGTAACAACTAAGCCGATAATCCTTGACGGTGATACAGGCGGACTTACCGAGCATTTTGTCTACAACGTAAGAACTCTTGAGAGAATGGGTGTAAGTGCTGTAATAATCGAGGATAAGACAGGTCTCAAGAAAAACAGTCTTTTCGGTACAGAGGTAGTACAGACTCAGGACTCTATCGAAAATTTCTCAGCAAAAATAGCAGCCGGAAAGAAAGCTCAGCTCTCCGACGATTTCATGATAATAGCACGTATCGAGAGCCTTATACTTGAGCGCGGCATGGACGACGCACTTGAAAGAGCGTTCGCATTTGTTGCTGCCGGAGCTGACGGAATCATGATTCACAGCCGTAAGAAAGACCCCGCGGAGATATTTGAATTCTGCGACAAATTCAGAGAAAAGGACAGCAAAACTCCTATAGTTGTTGTTCCTACTTCGTTCAATCAGGTAACAGAGGAAGAACTTCACTCTCACGGTGTGAACATTGTAATATATGCAAATCAGCTTATGAGAGCCGCATTCCCTGTGATGAAGCAGACTGCTGAGGGTATACTCAAAGCTCACAGAGCACTTGAAGTTGACTCAACACTCATGCCTTTCAAAGACATCATCAGACTTATCGACGAGATATGAGGTCGGCTTCATGGACGAGAAATATCTGATACTTTCTGATATACACGGCAACGTGAGCGCATTTGATTCTGTGCTGAAAGACTGCGCAGGCGAGGAGTTCGCAGGAGTGATAATACTCGGCGACTGTATCGACTACGGTATGCGCTCAAATACTATAATAGAAAAGCTCCGCGTACTTGAAAAAGGTGCGTGGAACGGCAAGGTCACGGTAAATATATGGGGAAACCACGAAAAGCTTGTGGTCGATAAAGACCTCGAAAGGCTGTCCTCCGACCGCGGACGTGTCATGGCGAAATATACAGCAAATCAGCTGACTGAGGAGTCGGTTGAGTACATCAACAGAGTTATGAACCGCAATGGGATAGAAGTGTTTACAATAGGCGGATTCAAAGCTCTGGCAGTTCACGGTTCACTCACCGATAATTACTGGAAGGCGATAATGCCTGACGACCTAAGAGGCAATTATTCCGGATATGATTTTGTATTCTCCGGCCATTCACATTATTCTCACTGCTTTACAAAGTTCTACGACTGCGACAATGCAGAGATGCGTAATAAAAAGGCTGTCATATTTATAAATCCGGGTTCTGTCGGACAGCCGCGAAATCACAATCCGCTTGCGCAGTATGCGGTACTGCATCTGCCGTCAAAGCGTGTTGAGCTGAGAACTGTTGAATACGATATCGCGTATGAGCAGGCACTCTTCCCGGAAGAGATAGATGAATTCTATAAGACAAGATTAACTCACGGAGTTTAAGAAAGGTGAAAGATATGAGCAAATTATATGCTATCAGCGGTGTTACAGGTATGACGGGCAACGAGCTTGTACGTCAGATACTCTCAGACAAGGAGTGCAAAGACCATATCCTCGGATTTGATAATTTTTACGCTTCTTCAATAGACACCGTTTCAGACTGCATCAACGATGAAAGATTTGAATTCTTCGAGTATGACATCAATAACAGCGAGCAGATGAAGGATTTTGAAAACCGCGTAAATGCTGTAAAATCTCAGTATGACGAGATAATATACATCAACTGTGCGGCAGTTGTACATACTGAGCACTTCTACCACGTTTATGAGACATACGAGACTAACGTAACAGGCATGAACGAGTTTCTTCAGCAGGCTGTCAGAGTCGGAGCACAGAAATACATCAACTGCTCTACATCTGAGGTGTACTCCATGAACTCATGGAACGAAAACGGCGGTGTAAAGGAGTCTGACTTCATTACAATGGCAGTTGCGGAGCACAGTCAGAGAACAAGCTACGCTACAGGAAAGCTCCTTACAGAATTTTTCATGAAAGACGCGGTTGATACCGGAAAAATAAAGGGTTGTTCTATCAGATTTGCTAACGTATACAGCAAGAATGAGCGTTTCCCCAAGCATATAATCCCGTTCATCATCAACAGCTTCCGCGACAACGGCAAGGTCGTGCTTCTTGAAAATTCGAGAAAGAACAAGCGTACATTCCTCAATAACTACGATAGCTGCAGTGCTGTACTCGCACTTGCAAATACTGATTCTGCACTCGACGGAACAGTCTACAACGTTGCAACAGACGAGGAGATCTCAATCATCGACCTCGCAAAGCTCTGTGCATCAAAGATGGGAATAACCGACCCTGTTATCGAGTTTGACGGCTACAGAGAGTCTGACCCCGAGAGACGTCTTCTCTCAACAGAAAAGATAAGAACACGTACATCATGGAAGCCTGCTGTAGACCTTGAAAAGGGTCTTGACGAGTGCATAAAAAATTACCTCAAAGGCTGAGGAGGATAAAAGTGAAAGCAGCGATAATTACAGTTGCGGGCGTTTCGAGCAGATTCAACGAGGGGATACCCGAAGAGCAGAAGCGCCACAAGATAATATACTATGAAAACGACAAGAAGCATACGCTTCTTTATCATCTGCTTGAAAAATGTATGTTTGCGGACATGATAATCCTCGTAGGCGGACACAAGTACGATGACCTCACCGCTTACTGCGGTGAGCTTCCGGCAGAAATGCAGGAGAAGATAATCCTTACATATAATGAGCACTACTCCGACCTTGCTTCCGGCTACAGTCTTTACGTCGGACTGAAAGAACTGTTTGACAGATTCGGCGGAGAGGTCGACGAGGTACTCTTCGTAGAGGGCGACCTCGATATCGACAAGGCATCTTTTGATAAGGTGATAGCTTCTGACAAAAGTGTGCTTACATACAGCTTTGAGCCGATATACGCTAAAAAGGCTGTGGTACTCTACAGAGATGGTGAAGACCGTTTCAAGTACGCTTTCAACAGCAGTCACGGTATGCTCAGGATTGACGACGAATTCTCAGTCATTCTCAATTCCGGACAGATGTGGAAGTTCACTGAAGCAGACAAGCTCAAAGCTGCGAATGAGAAATTTTTTGCCGAGGAGAAGGAAGGTACGAATCTGAGGATAATACAGAATTATATCGACTCCTGCGGCAGCGAAAATTTCGAGCTTATAAGCCTTTCACGCTGGACAAACTGCAATACACGCGATGATTACAGAAAGATATTATCATACTGGGAGGAAGAAAAATGAAAACACTTGAACAGCGACTCAGCATTGTTGAGCAGCATATAAAGAACAATGACTATAAGGTAATGATAATCGGTCTTGGAAGCGTAGGCTCGTATCTTCTCGATTACCTCATGAGCAAGAATGACCCCGCACTCAGCATAGTTGTAGTCGGACGCGACGCGGAGAAAATGCAGACAAAAGTTAACATCACAAGAGTAGCCGGTCTCATCAGGGGAGTGAACAAGACTCACATCGACGTTGAGGGCGGAGTTGACCTCAATGATATCGATGCTATAAAGGCTGCGATAGAGAAGTATCAGCCTGACTTTATCGTTAATTCGAGCCGTGCATACCCCGGACTCAAATACGGCAGCATTTCATGGGCAAATATCAGAGCATACGGCATATGGAGCCCTCTCGCTATACGCTTCACAAAGAACGTTATGGAAGCTTGCGACCTTGCTGATACTAACGCTGTAGTTATCAATACTTCCTACTCTGACGCAGTTATTCCGTGGCTTAAAAGTGCAGGCAAGGCTTACCCTGATTTCGGCAGCGGTAACCTCAATCACCTCGTTCCGCGTATGAAGTTTGCGGCAGCAGAAATGCTTGGCGTCAAGGATTTCTGGAACGTTGACGTAATGTTTGCAGCAGGACATTTCCACGATGTCTGCATAAGCAAGGAAGGTCAGGCAGAGGGAGTCAAGCTTCCGTTCAAGGTATACTACAACGGCAAGGAGCAGGCACTTTCAGCAGACGAAATATTCAAAGCCTGCAAGATTTCTATGCCTGTTGACCAGACAAGAAACATGATGAATGCTTCAAGCAACTATCAGATAATCTCAGCTATCATAGACGCAGTACGCACCGGTGAGCCGCAGAGAATATTCACACCCGGATTTGGTGGAAATATCGGTGGTTACCCTGTGCTTGCAGGCTATAAGGACGGTAAGCTTTCAGCATGGATAGACGAGTCTGTATTCAGCTTCGAGGAAATGAATAAAGCCGACAGAGAGTCTATGGCACTCGACGGTGTTGAGGACGTTACCGACGGCAAGCTCGTATACACAGACGCACTCATCGAAAAAGCCAAAAAGGCATTCGGAGCAGAGCTTCCCAAGACTGTTGCATATGACGACATCGAAAAGACTGCGAAGTTCATCATTGATGAGATAATTATGCCGCAGCTTGCTAAAAAAGGCGAATAATGGAGGTTTCACAACGTGAAGGCAGAAAAACTTGTTGAGATAATAGGTGCCGACTTTTATACAGGAGTCCCCGACAGTCAGCTTAAGGCACTGTGCAACTATCTCATGAATACATACGGTATCGACCAGAAACACCACATAATTGCCGCAAATGAGGGCAACTGCACTGCTCTTGCGGCAGGTTATCACCTTGCAACAGGGAAAGTACCGGTAGTATATATGCAGAATTCCGGTGAAGGTAATATCATAAATCCTGTTGCTTCACTTCTCAATGACAAGGTTTATGCGATTCCGATGATATTTATTGTAGGCTGGCGCGGTGAGCCGGGAGTACACGATGAGCCTCAGCATATCTATCAGGGCGAAGTAACTGTAAAGCTCCTCGAGGATATGGACGTCAGAACATTCATAATCAGTAAGGATACCACTGAGGACGAGCTTTCAGCTGCTATGGACAGTTTCCGCAGTGAGCTTGCAAACGGCAAGCAGGTGGCATTCATAGTACGCAAGGGCGCTATCAAGTACGACGAAGAAGTTGAGTACAGGAACGACAACAAGATGATTCGTGAGGACATCATCCGTCACATTGCAAAGGCAAGCGGTGAAGACCCGATAGTTTCAACTACCGGTAAGCCGAGCCGTGAGCTGTTCGAGACAAGAACCGCAAACGGACAGAGCCACAAGTACGATTTCCTTACAGTCGGCTCAATGGGTCACGCTTCATCTATCGCACTCGGAGTTGCTATAAATAAGCCCGACCGCAGAATATGGTGTATTGACGGCGACGGAGCTGTCCTCATGCACATGGGCAGTATGGCTGTACTTGGTGCAAATGCTCCTAAGAATATGATACACATCGTGATAAACAATGGTGCACATGAAACTGTCGGCGGAATGCCTACAGTGGCTTCAAAGATAGACCTTGTAGCTATCGCAAAGGCTTGCGGATATCCTAATGCAGTATGCGTTGACAACTTCGACGACCTCGATAAAGAACTTGAAAACGCAAAGGCAAGAGACGAGCTTTCGTTCATTGAAGTAAAGTGTTCGATAGGTGCACGTGACGACCTCGGCAGACCTACTACAACTGCACTCGAAAACAAGCAGAATTTCATGGAATACTTGAAGTAAGCAGGAGGACATGAAAATGGATTATGTCTACAGAACAGAGATGGTATGTGCGAAGGAGATTCACTTTCACATAGAAGACGATGTTATTACAAATATATCGTTCGTAGGTGGTTGCAACGGCAATCTCAAGGCGATATCAAAGCTTGTTGACGGCTGGACAGTCGAGCAGATAGAGCAGAAACTCAGCGGAAATACCTGCGGAGTTCGTCCAACATCATGTGCTGACCAGCTTGCAAAAGCAGTACGTACAGCCTACGAAGAATTATAAAACAGTGCGGGACTAAAGCATTGCCTTTAGTGCCTGACGTATCAAACACAAAGAAAGCCGCAGGAAAAGGTATGATACTTTAGAGTGCTTCCCTTAGCGGAATTTGTGGGCTACCGAGCCGTAAATTTACGGTACATATTCGGTATCCTGCGAAACCGCCAAAGGGGGCTCCCCTTTGCGTGCTATCCTTAACGGAACTTTATTAAATTCTTATGTGAACCGAGTGGTTATGAGCCACTCGGTTTCTCTTTTAGCAAGTTGCCTGAGCAAATGTCTTGTTTTCTGTTGGTGTAAACATTGGTGCCGGTTTGTTGATTGAGAGGAATGTATAGTGTATCAGTATCATGTTGCCGCTGGTTCTTGAGTATTTCTCAGGCTTCTCATAGACTTCGATGCGAGAAACGAACGCTCTGAGCAGTTCAGGAGTAACCTCTTTCATTTCGATGTTAGCTTTTGCTTTCTCAATGAAGTCCTACACATATTTCTCCTGTAAGCTCATACTATCAAGCTGATTTGAGAGCTCGGAGAGTTCGGTTTTCAGCTCGGACTGCTCCTTTTCGTAGCCTGTTGCAAGGCTGTCGTAGCGCTCAGGAGTTATCCTGCCTGTCACTCTATCTTCATATAGACAGCGTATAATGTTGTCGAGCTCCCTGTTACGTTTTTCCAGCTTTGATTTCTTCTGCTCTGACTCTTTTCGGAGTTTCTGAGCTTCCTTTTCACCGTTCTGCATTGCCATTTCATAGAATTGCTGTGGATGCTCACGTGCAAGTAACGTTATTTTTTTGAGTTCCGCGAGAACTACCGCATCCAGCTCCATCGCTTTTATGTGATGAATGGAACAATAACCGCCGCCTTTAGTCTGATAACCACCACATTCATAAAAATTGTGATCTGGCTTGATATGTTTTCCACGGTGCAAGTACAGCTTCATACCACAGTCAGCGCAATAAAGGTAGCCTGCGTATTTATCAGTATTGCCTTGTATGTCAGGTCTCTTTCGTCCCTCGTAGTGCTTCTGAACAAGTGCGAACAATTCACGGCTCACTATCGGTTCATGCGTATTTTCAAAGATAAGTATATTTTCGGGATCATTCTTGATACGCTTTTTCAGCTTGTTGGACTTGCTGTATGTTTTAAAGTTCACAGTATCTCCGCAATAAATCCGATTGGACAGCATATCTCTGACCGTACTCTGAGTCCAGAGATATGGATGTTCAAGGTCAGGGTGTTTACTTTTTGTTCCTTTGGTGTGGAACTCATAAACTCCCGGACTCTCAATTTCATGCTCTTCCAGGTATCTGCATATCGCTCTCGTTCCCTTGCCGTCTGCACAGAGTTCGTAGATTGTCCTTATGACTGGTGCGGTTACAGGATCAGGGATAAGTTGTTTTGGATTATCGGGATTCTTCATATATCCATAAGGTATTGAAGTCCCGACACGCTCGCCGCGTTCTCCCTTTGCCTTGAATACTGCTCTGATCTTTTTGGAGCAGTCACGGGCATAAAAGTCATTAAAATAATTCTTTATGCCTGACATTTCATTGAAGCCGTTTGCACTGTCAACACCGTCAGTCACCGCAATGAAGCGGACATCATAAGCAGGGAACACGATCTCCATGAGCTTGTCAGTCTCCAAGTGGTCACGTCCAAGTCTTGACTGGTCTTTAACAATTACCGTTCCCACAAGTCCGTTCTCCACATCATTCAGCATGCGAACGTACTCAGGTCTGTTCTTATTGACTCCGCTGAAGCCGTCGTCAACGTAGAACTGACAGTTGCGGAAGCCATTCCGCTCTGCGTACTCACTGAGCATCTTCTTCTGATTTTCTATCGATAGCGATTCACCCTCTCGGGCATCTTCCTGTGAAAGTCGGCAATACAAAGCTGTTATTAAATCATTGTTTGGTTTCATTTAAATATCCTCCTTCTCTGGAAACCAAACCGAATAGGACTCTGTTGGCGTACCTCTCGGTACACCAACAGTATACTCCTACTCGGCTCAGAAGTCCAGTAAAAATTTTGTTAACTTACTTTCACAAGATAGCGGAGCCTGTCCTCTACGGTAACATCTGTGTCAGTTGGAAATGCATTTATGACAGTAAAAGTCTTGCCGTCTATCACGACCGTATCTATCTCATACTGTGTTCGACGCAGTTCCGCATACTTGTTTGTTTCAGCTTTTGTGTTCTTTTCAGCCATTCAATCATACTCCTTCTCATTGTCTCGTTCATGTTTCCTATGTGATTTGAATTGTTCATTTTAACATTCTCCTTTTTGATACGAAAATGGGTACGGTATTTTACCGTACCCATTCCGTTTAATTATTATGTTATTTCAGGTTCTCGCTACTGCCGAACATCACATCTATGATAAGCTCGGCACAGTCACGAAATCCCTGTATGTAGCTCTCTGCTACCATCGTTTCGGACAGCATTCCCTGCATATCCGTTATGTCATTAAGCAGTTTCTTGTCGTCAGCCGACAGCCGTTTCTCCAGTGTGTCGCACATTTCCAGCAGCTCCAGACTTCGCTTTGCGTAGTCGGAATCCTGCCTCACGTCGTGCTGACACGGTATGGCGTTCCCGTAATACAGATCCTGCAACTTCATCGCCGCGATCACCTCCTGACCAACAATCATACCACATCGCTCTGCCGAAATCCATTCACCAGACCTAACGAAAACTGACTGTTGAAACAAAGCACACCTCACATGACTATCCCATGTGTATTCCGTGAGCTTCCTTTCGCTCTCGCTCCTCGACGAGTGCCTTGCTGTCAACGTGCTCCCGAGCGTACTCAGTATCTTCGGCAGGCTCGTCCTCAATTATCGAAGCCACAGCTGTAACACCATCGACAATGCTATCAAAACCGACTGCGAGATCACTATCCACTTGGCAACTTTCAATCTGAGCCTGTGCTTGTATTCGTCGAGCTCTTTCAGCTTCGAGCCATATTCCTCGTTCAGCTTCCCAGCCTGTGATGACAGGTCCGCTGTTGCTTTCTCCAGTTGAGCCGTCGCTGCTTCCGACAGTTCTTCTGCTTGATTCAGCAGTTCCCGACAGGTCGCTATGGTATCCCTCTGCTCGGAGCGTACTGTTTTCAGCACCTGTTCTGTATCCGCTTTCGTCGCCAGCACCGAGAGTCTGGTGAGTATCTCCAGCTGCTCCTGCGACATCAGCTTGTTCAATTCTATCAGCGCTCTCCAATTTGAATCGAGCACCACCACTGTCGGCTGTGTGTCCGCCGCTGCCGACAATTCCTTGTCGTACATCTGCTGTAATTCTTCTTGCTTTGAATTCATACTCCATATTCTCCTTTCTGTACTTCTTACCGTGAAGCTTGTTGTTACGGCATTTTCTGCCATTAGGACAAGTGTATGTGATATACTTGCGGTTGTCCTCCCACCTGACACTGTAGCCCTGCTGTTTCATCATATAGCAGAACTGCTTCTTTGACTTTGCCTGTTTCATCACCTGATTGATGACGTTCATCAGCTCCCACTTGAAGCTCTCGCTGCGCTTGGCTGACCTGTACTCGCTGTCAGAGAGGAAGTCCTTATTCATTTTCTTCTTGGGAGTGTCAAGAACATTAACTCCATACCTCTGACAAATCTCATCGCTGAGTTTCATTAGTTGTTCGACGCTTTCCTTGTTTGAATGGTACTTCTTTCCGTCCTCGAAGCTGACAGAATTGATTACCAAATGAGAATGAACGTGCTCTCTGTCAATATGAGTTGCGACTACAACTTCATATTTGTTGAAGGCTTTCTCCGCAAGTTCCACCGCTATCTTGTGTGCGAGTTCAGGCTCAATTTCGTAACCGCTGGGGAAGCTCTGCACCAGATGATAGTAAAGCCGCCCATCAGTTTTGTGGTAAAGATTCTTAGTTGCAGTCATTTCATCGAGAGCAGTCTCGGGTGAGCAGTTGACTCCGGTCACGAACCGCTTGTCCTCGGAGATTGTCTTTTCCTTTCTGCTGACGTAGTTGAGGACGTTCTTCATGCCGCCAGCGGTCTGAGTTTTGTTGTTTATGAAATGGATTATTGGCATTACTTCACCACCTTTGCTATGTCGCAGACTGCCGTTGTCACTGCCCTGTGCTGCTCCACAAGCTCGTCCAGTCTGACAGAGTGGAGCCGCCCTTCGTGTGCCAGCATTGCTATCTGATTGAGGTTCCGACCGATTGCTTTCTGCTGCTTTGCGACCTCGTCCAGTCCGTCCGCTACGATAATCTTCTTGTCCATTGCCGACCTAAGAACGAAGTCGCTGAGGGACAGCTTGTGCTGCTGAGCCTTGTTGTGTATCCGCTGATACTCATCGTCGGTACAGCGGATAGTGATAGTTCTGTTTCTCTTTCGCATATTTCAACCTCCTTTGCTTCCGTTTCGTTTTTGTAGGGACGCGCCGACATTGAGACTTTCTGTCCGTTTTGACTATGCGGAGGCGCCATTGGGCGCGGCACCTCGCCGCAGGGGGTTCGGGGTTCGCCCCGACCAGCAAGCGTTCAGCGGACTGCCGAATGCGATGCTGGCATTTCATACCTCCGTTGCCAGTACTGCTCCGTCAGCGGTAGTTTTCTCCTTATGCCAATGCCGCCCACACTCGCTCGACGTTGCGCGACAATCGCTTTTGTGGGTACTGGTGGGATAATTACCTGATTTCTGTATTGGCGGCAAATTTGGGCGTTTTTGTGCGTGACAGTAACGCTACCGTGACAGTAAAACTACCGACACGAGAACCTACTGACACGCCCCGCAGATGAAGCTATATAGAGGTTTTATGGCTATTGGTAAGCGTTACCGTGACAGTATCAATTCTACCGTCACTACCGTCACCTTATCACTTGCAGAAGAGAAAATGTGGGAGCAGTATCCTTTTTGCAATTTGAAGCAAAATCAGCACGTTTTTTAGCCCTCTAATTGTATTATGGTATGATTTTTCAGTTTTGTATAAAATCAGGTAACATTTTCAATTCATTCAAAACGACAATTATCAGTCACAGGGACAGCATAATTTTGAGAGCTGTTGAGACTACAACTGACCGTTTGTAAAGATATATCGGAGTTTGCAAACATCTCAGGGACAGCAGGTACGCCATTTCATCACACATCAATATGCTGCCACTGCTGTCCCTGCCAACGTAACATTTCAACGTTCTGAGGGAAAATGTGGGAGCAGTATCCTTATTGCAAATTGAACTGTTTTGAATATGTTTTTTGCCCTTGCGCAGTACCGTTCCTTTCATTCCGCCTTGCGTGACGTGAGAGAAGTATTTCACAGCTCGATGCGCTCAGCCCCTCCAAGCTGTCGCGGCGCACTAAACTGCTGTGTATCACTCCTGCGCAGGATATTCAATTTTCAAGTTCCTGATTTGCCCCTCTACTTATAGGGAACTGGGAGAGGCATTTTGCATACCCATTTCACAAAACTTTCACATTGTTTTGTATAGCTGCACAATCGCAAGTGCGGTAGCAATATTCTTATTGAACAAAAAAACAGCGTCTGCAACTGTTAACGTTGCAAGTGCTGTTTTTACTTTCTAATATTTATTATAGGAACTTTATCTTCATTTACATAAAATTTGGAGACATTTTCAATGTTTCATGATTGTTTGTTTTCTACAATTATATTTTTATATGTTGACCTAAATGATTAATTGTGATATAATTATTGTAGCAAATAAGCGTGTGAAGGCAACAAAAATATACATTCGATGTTGATTAATCTTTAATTGATAATTCTATGATTGAAAAATATTGAATGAATAATATTTTAAGTAACGTTATTCGACAAAAGATTTAAAGGGATGTGAGATTAAATGAATACGAAAGATAATATTACTATTACTTCAGATCAAATCGAACAATTCAAGCAATATGATAATGAAGCAAAAGAAAAAGCCAAAGCATTATTATCTAATGATACAATTAAAGAATCTACATTACAGGTCGTTTTTGAATTACTTCAAATTTCCAGGCTAAATAATAGAATTAAGCCAGAAATGTTTGAATCCGATGAAAACTATAAGGATTTTATTTTTGAATGTATTGTAGAGCCATATAGTTTTGATACTAATAAAAAAAATGAATTTAAAAAACTTATTGAGTGTTCTAAGATGTTTGAGTTCAATCATTATCACTTTAAGACTTCCGGCTATCACACATATCTTTATAGAGATTTTTATAAAACTATCTCAAATAAGTATAGTTTTGAAGATTATAAAAGTATTCTGTTATCCTTTCATATGGTTATGAATGAAATGATAGATTTTCTTTCAGAAAAATCATTATTTCAAGAACGAGATATTTCTCCCAGCATAGTGGGGGCTTATGATATGAACGAAGTAATTAATTATTACTTAGAAGAATATAACATTGATTCAAAGTTTCACGCACGAGATGTACTTCCATATTTAATTTGTTATATCTATAAATACGGGCTATACAATTATACTAATTTGTACTTATTGTTGTGCGATTGTTATAAGCAAGCTGAAGAATATGAAAAATGTTATAAAAGTGCTAAATTGGATAATAGTCGTATGCCCTATAATAGTTTTGCTGAAAAAATGAACTCTATCAATAATGAGAAAAATAAAATAGTTGACGCAGCAGAGAATGAATATCTAAATGAAATATACAAGTACTCGAGTGAAATATTAGCCGACAAAACTATTAGCTCTGCCGTAAACGCTTTGATTTCATCATTTCCTATAAACAATACTCTAAATACTGTCAATTATTGTGCTTTAAGATATTTATTTTTTGAAGAAAGTGATAGTAAAATATGTGCTATGTTTGATTATAAAGCTGTTAAAAAGTTTCATTATGAAGTAAATATTGCAGCTTTACATTCGCTTGAAGATTTTTCAAAGGTGATTAGGAAACGATATCATGTACCTGACGAATATCTCAAGGAAGTTACTTGGTGTTCTTTTAATTATTGTGTTATACAAAAATACGCAATCAAGTGGCTCGACATTTCTGTTACTGGTGATATAGCCAACAAGGATATTGAAAAATATATTATAGAATGTTTAAATGATGATATGATAAGTCCAAATGATGATGAATCAATTTCGTTGCTCGTATTCTATCTCATTTATACGAATAAACATATAACTAATCAACCTGAAAAAAACTTTCTACATATTTGTTATCCCCAAATGGAAGAATACAAAGGTATTAGAGACATAATAAAAAAGTATAAAGATAGTCGTCATATCGATAATCTTGAACTAAAACTATTTGGCACTCTTTCAAATAATAATGAAATAAAAATACAGTATACAATTGACGACATCGATTTAATGACTGGAACAGAGTTTGAAGAATTCATTGCAAAACTATTTAATAGTATGGGATACTCTTCATCAACCACAAAAGCATCTGGTGATCAAGGTATAGATGTAATAGCCGAAAAAAATGGAATTAAATATGGAATACAAGCCAAGTGTTATTCTGGAACGGTTGGTAATTCCGCTGTACAACAAGCTACTGCCGGAAAACTATTCTATGGATGCGATAAAGTTATTGTTGTTACAAATAACACGTTTACAAAGTCTGCAATTAAGCTCGCTGAAGCTAATGGAGTTGTTTTATGGGATAGATTTATTCTTTCAGAAAAGCTTATTTATATTAATTAATAATTTGTATAATGATATTAAAACGCATAAGGAGGACGTCTATGGAATTTAGAATTAATCAAGCTAAAGATAATTATGATCGTACAACAGAAGAGTACATCGTTGCATATATTGATATTCTTGGGACAACAAATCTAATCCGCTCTGATGATCAAAATGAAGCCCTTAATCTAATGCATAACCTGTACTCTTTCTTCACAAGTACAACATCGGAAATTGCTATTCCTGAAAACAAGGACTTAAAATTTAAAATTTTTTCTGATAACATTATCATTGCAAATAAGCTATCATCGAAT
>Ga0310695_10005970_pt1 | contig 20628 bp, 16 predicted proteins | sample RumenRJG_04DNA_FD_203882 | JGI IMG/M metagenome (GOLD analysis project Ga0310695, IMG submission 203882) | Bovine rumen microbial communities from Lethbridge, Alberta, Canada - RJG_04 (v2) (version 2) | ecosystem: Host-associated > Mammals > Digestive system > Stomach > Rumen | place: Canada...
ATTCGTCGTCCTGCGAAATGTCCACGATGTTGTTCAGCGCGGAGAACACCGAGAGCTTCGTGAACTTCGAGACGCCCGTCATGAAGAGGAAGCGGATGTCGCCCGTGCGGTTCTTCATCTGGGAGTACACGGCGGAGAGGCGGTCGCGCACCGCCTCGGCCTTGGCGATGTCGTCAAGGCAATGCCCCACGGGCGCATCGTATTCGTCGATGAGGATCACCACGCCCCTGCCGCCGTTCGCGGCGGAGAGCGACTCGATCGCGCAGCCAAAATTGTCCGCAGGAGAAATCGTCTTGTCGAACGAATATCCAGCTGCGGAAAGCTTTCGCTCGACATGCCAGGCCAGAGACTTCTCGAACGTCTCAAGGCTCGTAGTATCCAGGTCGTTGAACTCAAAGTGGATGACTGGCCACTTCTCCCACGACCAGTCCGTCTTGTCGATGGCAAGCCCTTCGAACAGCTCGCGCCTGCCGCCGAAGAGCGCCTTGAGCGCGGAGACCGTGAGCGACTTGCCGAACCTGCGCGGACGCGACAGGAAGAACAGATTGGATCCAACGGTCGTCACAAGACGATGGATGAACATCGTCTTGTCAACGTAAATGCATCCGTCCCGTCTCAGGGACGGGAAATCGTGCGTGTCTGTGGCTATCGGTTTCATCGCCGCACATTATACCAAAAAAACGCGCAGTTGTGGAAACGCCCCCTACTCAGTCGCCGTAGGTTTCGACGACTGCGGCGATGAGCTTCGTGACGCGATGCTTGACCTGGCGCACAAAGGCGGCGCTCACCCCAAGTCGCGCAGCAATCGACTCTGCGCCTTCGCCCTTCTCAAGCGCCCTCCACACATCCGCATAGCGAGGCGGCAGCGGCATGTGATGCAGCACATGACGCCTCGCCGCCCGGTAGCACGCCTCGCGCCACTGCCTGTCGATCACCTCGCACGCGGCGCTTGGCACAGGACGTTCCGCCGCCCAATCAACCGTCTCAAGCGGCAGCGCCGCATACCGCGCATCGCGCCGCAGCGCGTTCACCGCAAGGTTGAAGGCCACCACCGCAAGAAACGTGCGGAAGCGCGCACGTTCCACATCGTAGCGCCCTTCCCTAAGCGTCCTCACAAGGCGCACCATCGTCTCCTGCACAAGATCATCCGCATCGCGCGCAAGCGACGGAAAGCGCTGCACAAGGAACTCATGCACCACCGGACGATACAGATCATCGAACCGGCGCCATTTCTCCTCGTCGAGCGCGCCCTTGAGGGCAAGCTCGCCGAGAAGCGTCTTTGGCGTGTCTGGGAAAACCGGCATCGCGCGCGTCCTCACTTCGCATCACTGCGCTGATCCTGCATCGGCGCAGGCACAGGCTTCCGCTCGACGACCGTGATCAGGTTCTTCCCTATCCTTGCCGTGATGTTCGGCCTGTCTCTCACAAGATGAAGCCTCCACCAGATATCGCCGTCCGGATTATCAATATAGATCAGCGGGCCAAGATAATCACGCGGCGCGAATACTTTCACCGTGCCGTTCGTATCCGGCAGATGCAGCGTTCCGTACGCGATGGGCCGCGTAAGCACCAGCTTGTTCGTGCCCACGAGAACCGCCTCCTCCACATAGTCGAAATCGTTCGTGCCGAACACCTTCCTAGCGCGCGTCACGACGGGATGGTCGCGATATGCGGGATTCCGCGACGCGGGCAGACGCGCCATCTCCTTCGCAAGCATCTCTTCGCGGACCTTCTCCCTTGCCGCAATCCCGCCTCTCTCGTAGGCGACCATGCCGATCACCGCGATCGCCAAGACTGCCGCACTCGCAAACGCCATTCCCGCAAACACGCGCCTTACGCGCCTGTGGCTCAGCTCGTCCGCCACGGGATCCTTCGGCAGCTCCTCGGCAGAGGCGATGCGCCGCGCAGGATCGTGCGCGAGCATCCGTTCAAGAAGCGGCGCCCAAAGCGGCGCGAAGACATGCGCCTGCTCAAGAAGGCGCGCGGATCCTTCATACCAGATGCCTGTGACGAGCTTGTAGAGGAGAACTCCGAACGAATACACGTCGGAGGCGAAAGTCGGCTTGCCTCCCTCACGGCATTCGGGCGCGATGGCGTACGGAGTGCAGAAAGCGCCGGTGAGCGTGGCGGATGATGCAAGGCCCGCCTCGCGGCGCGTGCCGGCGTCGAGAACGCGCGCAATGCCGAAGTCAGCAAGCTTCACCGTGCCATCTTCCGCCACGAGCACGTTCTCGGCCTTCACGTCGCCATGCACCACTCCCTTCGAATGGCAGTACGCAAGGGCCGCACGCAGCTGCGAGTAGATGCGGCGCACCTCTTCGAAGCCTGGCGGCGCGATGGCGAGGCGGTTTGAAATCGCGGCAGGCGAGCCTCCTGGACCCGAGACGTATTCCATCGCAAGCCAAAGGCGTCCATCAGGGGAGGAGCCGTAGTCGAGCACCTTCACGAGATTTGGATGTTCAAGCGCCGAAAGAAGACGCGCCTCGTCCGCAAACTTCCGAGCGAGAGCGGCAGCATGCGCGCCGGACGATACAGCAAAGAACTTCAAGGCGACGGGCGTAGAATCCACGCGGCGTATGCCGCGACACACCACGCCCTGGCCACCTCGTCCGATCTCCGGACCAATCTCATAGTCACTTAGTTCCATCGCCGATGATTATACCACAAAAGTGCGAAGATGTGAAAGTTGGCATTTGGCCTGCGTATCCGAAGAGCTATTCCTTCGGTGCCTTCTTTGGAACCGGTATCGGCTTTATGCCGAGTTCGGCGAAGCGCTTGAATAGCGCCTGAGTGCCGGCAACGACTGTGTAATCCTCGAACGCCTCGTTGAACGCAGCGAGGAGATTGCCGGCGTCGGCAAGAAAGCCCCAGCGCACCACGAGAAACCCCGAGTGGGTTCCCATGCCTTCGTAAACGCGCCTGACGGCATACACTTCCTTGACGGAATGCCCGGCGAACGCATTTGCGAGATTGGCGCGCTCGACGTCAGAAAGCGGCTCAGCGCTGATGTTGTCGGTCGGGCGCAGCTTCGCCTCCAGCTGACGGGAAAGCGTCTTCTTGCCGTGCCGCAACAGGTCTAGCAGATTCTTGATCCGTTCTGAGGACCCTATCTCAAGATAATGCACCATAAGCGGATCCTCCGCCCAGACGCGCATCATTGGCTCGGCCTCGATAAGCTTCTCCAGCCTGTCGGCAAGCGGCGCGCCTTCCTCGGCGGAGGCCGCCTTGGAAAGACGGTCGCAGAGTTCTGCCGTCTCAAGTGCCGCATTGTCGGGATGGGCTTCACGCCCGGCGCGCAAAGCCTCCAGCGCTTCGTCCTTGCGGTCAAGCCCAAGCAGAACGCCCATGCGATCAAGAATCTGGTCTGGCGTGGGATTGACCGCAGGAATGGCCGCAAGCCTGGATTCAAGGCTCGCACGCGTGTCGCGGATTTCCTGGGCCGCTGATTCGAGAACCGGACGCAGGTTTTCGTCGACCTTGCCGTCGAGCGCATCGGCCGAGCCGAACACGCTCTCGATGGCATCCTGCGGTACGGACGCGAACGGCATCAGTTCGGCGACATCCGACGTGCCGGCGCGCACCGCGAGCGGCGGATGCTCCTCCATTGGAGGAACGATGGAGCGCAGCGCCCGCTCGATGCGGCGGCGCGCTTCGTCCTCCGGAATCGCACGGCGCATCGCACCGCGGATCGCCTCGGCGGGAGAGGCTGGCGCGCCAGGCTCGGCAAGCGCAACGGGCTTGAGGATGTCCCCAAGGTCTGCATCGGGACCGCGCAGCTCCAGCGCGACAAGCGTTTCGCGCAGAGTGTCGATTCCGAAGCGCTGCGAGATGGAACGATCCGCCGCAAGTTCGCGCTCACGTTCGATTGGCGTCATGAGACGGTCGATGCGGCTCAGATACGAACGCCGCCATGGGTTCAGCACAAGCGTGAACACGCCCAGCTGAATGGAAACCCAGAAGGCTCGCACATGCAGCAGCGCGCCTCCGTTTACCGTGTCGTGATGCGCCACATGTCCCAGCTCGTGCGCCAGCGCGCCGCGCAGACCGCTCTCTCCAAGCGCCGCAAGAAGCGGATATCCGATGATCAGGATGTTGCGCCGAAGGCCGGGAACTAGCGGAAACGCCACCGACACCGATGCGTTGAATTCACAGGGGTCGAGATAAATGCGGTGTATCCGCGGGGCGCCCACCGCCTTCGCGGTCTCGCCAACAAGCGCGTAGAGCCTTGGCCAGTCCTTCTCGCGAAGCTCGGGCAGCCCGTTCCATGGACGCTGCGCAAGTATGGAGAAATACACCTTCGCCGTGTAGAACAAGTTCAGGACCAGGAACACGATGAGCCGAATGCTCTTCCCGGGATTGAGAACGCAAATCGTCACAAGCAGCGCAACGACGCCGAGAACGAGAACGCCTACGACGACGCCTTCCAGAAAGAGAAGCGCAAGCTTGAACCTGTAGAAGCCAGGATGCGCACGGAACGAGCGTTCCGCATTCTCCCAGCGTTCCCATTCCCTGCGCGTGATGTCGTTTAGCATGCTAGAGCCAGACTTTCTAGTTGAACAGCTTTGCGCCGGAGAAGCCGACGAGGCCCGTGAGCACGCCGCCGATGACGCCGCCGAGAAGCGCCCAGAAGATGCGCGGCAGGCTTTCCACCACAAGGGCGCGGCGCGTTCCACGCTTCGCGCCCAGGAGGCAGTGCACCCAGAAGCCGCAGAAGATGGCGCTTCCCATGTCCACCCACGGACAGCAGCCGTAGAACGCCTGGTTTATGAGGCCGAACTGCTGAACATGCCCGGAAGCGTCCTTTATCTGGTCGGGGTTGATCCCGAATCCCGGCAGCTTGTGGTTGAGCAGCCAGAACGTGCCGATTAGGAATGCCGCGCTCAGTATTCCGCCAGCGGCCCCGAAGTCCTTCACGAGCTTCGGCCAGCAGATGAGCACCGCAAACGTTGCGGCGAACGCGCCAAAAACCGAGGCGATGACTGATGCGGGCGTCATGCCCCATGTTTCGCTGTATGTCGAGAGAAATTCCACCATGGCACGGTCCTCACTTCTTCTCGTCGTCGCGCCACGCGGGAACGACCTTCTTTGCGAAATGAGCCGCCACTCCGGCAAGCGCGCCGCCAACCACACAGCATACGAGCGTGGGCCAGATTTTCGCAAGTGCGCCAAGGCAGTATGCAAGACCGTCGGCCGCCGGGTCAAGCGGCCAGAAGCGCACGATTCCCCACGCGACTCCCGCGCCGAAGATCGGCAGCCCCTGGTCAACCCACAGCGTTCCCTCCGGATTGTCGATCACGCCAAGCCAGTGGTTCATGTACCACGAGATTCCGATCACGAACGTGGCGGTGAGGAATCCGCCCATGATTCCGTACGTCTTCCACATCTCCGGCCACACGCCGAACGACAGCGCGCCCACTATGGCGCCACCTATCAGCGTGGTGATGCGTCTGCTCCACTTGCCTTCCATAGCCGCTCCTTTCTCGAATCCAGGGCGCCGCGCCTCAACCTCGCGCGGCTTCGCGCACGATGGCCTCGTATTCGGCGGCCTGCGCCTCCATGCTCTCGACCATCTTGAACTGCGTGCGGCAGCGCACGAGGTTGTGGTCTTCGCAGGCGGTGTGGAAATAGACGTCGCCGGCGAGATAGTCCGCCAGGAAGCGTATGCCGATGGTGAACGTGATGAGGCGGCCGGAGAACGCGAGGTTCGCGAGCTCGGCCTCGTTCAGGAACTTCGCCTCCGAAAGGTATCCGCGCACGAGCTGCTCGAAGTACTCCTTTCGCGAGAACACCTTGGAGAGGTCGCGCTCGTCCTCCGCGGCCGCGGCCGTGGAGGTGCGCACCATGTCGCCGAAGTCGTAGAGGGCGCAGCCGGGCATGGTGGTGTCGAGGTCGATCACGGCCACGCCCTCGCCGGTTGCGTCGTCGAGCATCACGTTGTTGATCTTGGTGTCGTTGTGCGTGATGCGCTCCGGGATTGCGCCGGACGCCATGAGGTCGAGGATGCGGCCGGCCTCGTCGCGGTGCGCGTCCACGAACGCCATCTCCGCGGCGACGTCCTTGAGACGGCCCTTCACGTCGGCCTTCGCGGCGGCGTCGAGCTGCTCAAGGCGATGGCGCGTGTCGTGGAAGCGAGGTATGATGTCGTGCAGGCGCGGACCAGGCAGATCGGCGAGGTCGTTCTGGAAGCGCGCGAACGCCTTGGCCACCTTGTACGCCTGGTCGGGACGCTCGATGAGGTCGTATGTGCGCGCGCCCTCGATGAACACGTACTGCCTCCATGGCTTCGAGTAGTCGAGCACCGTCAGGGTGCAGCGCGGATCGTCCGGGTGCTTTGAGCGGATGTGCTCCGTCACGCGCCTGATGTTGTCCATGAGGGCGTCCACATCCGGGAAGATCGAAGTGTTGATCTTCTGCAGAATGTACCTAGGCCCTTCCGGGCACGTGAGCAGGTACGTCTCGTTTATGTGGCCGCTGCCGTATCGTTCTGCTGTTGGCTGCATGATTTCTCTCCTTGATGTCGTTGAAATGGCTTTGTCTATTGGTCGGCGGGACGCACGGCCGATGCGTATCGGTCGTGTCCGGCATAGTCTTTCTCGATGCTGATGGAGTCGAAGCCTGCGTCGAAGAAGAGCTTGCGCAGGGCCTCGCCCTGGCCATCGCCGATTTCGAAGAACACGCCTCCGCCAGGATGCAGCACGTTAAGCGCATCGCCGACAAGGCGCTCGTAGAAGTCGAGTCCCTGCGGTCCGCCGTCAAGGGCGTTCATCGGCTCGAAGTCGCGGATGCGGGGATCAAGGGTGGCGCATTCTGCGGTGGGAATGTATGGCGGATTCGAGACGAGCAGGTCAACTGTCTCGGGTTCGTCGAAGTCGTCTAGACCATCGGCAACCGCGAACTCAACGCGCCCGTCGAGCCCGCATCGCGCGGCGTTCTCGCGCGCAAGGGCCACTGCGTCGGGCGAAATGTCTATTCCAAGGAAAGCCGCATCGCCGGCGAACTCCTTCGCGAGCGAGAGCAGGATGCAGCCGCTGCCAGTGCCGACGTCCACGACGAGCGGGGGCGGCGAGGCAGGGCGCGCGCGCAGGAACCTGAGCGCGCGCGTCACCAGCTCCTCGGTCTCTGGACGCGGAATCAACGCGCGGGAGTCGCACTTCAGCGTGAGCGATCGGAAATCCCACTCTCCCAGCACGTACTGCACCGGCTCGCCCTTCACAAGGCGCGCCATGCCGCGGCGCATCGCCTCGACATGGCGCTCTTCGGGCACTTCGGCGAGATGCGGATGCAGAAAACCGCGGCCGCACTTCAGAAGACGCGCCGCCAGCAGCTCCGCCGCGGTCGTCGCGTCGGGAACGCCCTTCTCGGCAAGATACGCGCCGCCAAGCGCGAGGATTTCGCCCCAGGTCTTCAAACGCAATCAGAATGGCAGGTCGTCGGGATCGCTGGCAGCGGCGTCATCGACGGCGGCCGGCGGTTCGGGAGGCGCGGGGACGGGCTCGGTGGAGGTACCGTCCGCGTTGAGGACGTCGATCTTCCATCCGGTGAGGTCCGTGAAATATCTCGTGCCGTTCGGGCCGTCCCAGCGGCGGCCATCGATTGTGAACTGCACCTTGACGCGGTCGCCCTGCTTCACCGCGTTGCACAGAGAGCAGCGTTCCTTCTTGAAGGTGAACAGGACCGGATTCGGGTACTTGTTCATACTATCGACGTCATTGCCCACCACGAGCTCGCGCTTCGTGAAGCCGTTTGTGCCAAACGCCTTGGTCTCGCCCACGAGCTCGACGACGCCTGTGTAGTCGTATGTAATCATTTCCTAAATTGCTCCTTTTCTTCTGACGCCCCATATTCTACCACAACGGGCGAAACGCCGCAAGCAGACGGCGCGTTTTTTGCATTCTCTTTGCATTTCCGCGGGGACTGTCCCCCATGGTGTTGCCCGCGGGGACTGTCCCCCAGGGTGTTCGCGCGAGCGGTGCCGCTAGACGGGCTCGACAACGAGCGTAAGGTTGTCCTGTGCGACCACTTTCACCATGGCGCCCGGCGCAATTTCGACGGCGGACGATGCAGACCACTCGGCATCTCCGAGCATGATGCGCCCCGGCACTTCCGGGCGAATGGCCTCAACCACCTTGCCTACGCGCCCCACGTATTCGCTCGCGATCTTCTGCGTCTCGGCCGTGTCGCCCAGAAACACGTTCTTAACCCACTTGCGAAGGACAATGAGATAGAAGACCGAGAAGATCGAAAACAGCGCAAGCTGCCACGAGAGCGAAAGGCCCGGCACGAGCCATTTCGTGCCGGCGACCGTGGCCGCTCCAAGGCCGAAGAAGAAGATGACGAACCCTGGGCTCGCGAGCTCGGCGAGCATAAGGAACGCGCCCACGTAGAGCCATATCCATGCTGCGGTTGTGAAGTCCATGGCCGTCTCCTTTCCGTCTTGACTATGCAATCACGGCAAGCGTGTCGCCCTTCGCGACTGGCGAGCCGTGCTTGGCGACGAACGTGATGGTGCCCGTGGCGGTGGCCTTGATCGGGTTGAAGAGCTTCATCGCCTCGACGATGCAGCAGGCGTCGCCCGCCTTCACCGCCGCGCCGTCCTTGGCGAGCTCGGGCTTGCCGGGACTCGCGCTGCGGTAGAACGTGCCGTTCAGCGGCGCCTTCACGGGCGTGCCAGCAGGCTCTTTGACCTGGGAAGCGACATCCTTGTCGCTTCCTCCTGCCTGAAGCGGCGAGAGCGCCGCTTCCCCGACTCTTCCGCTTGGCGCCGCTACACCTAGCTTCACTGCGGAAAGATCCGCTTTCGCGCCGCCGCATGCAGCCATGAGCGCCGCGAAGGCGCGGCCGATCTCGGCGAACTTGGCGGTTTCAGGATCGACTGCGGCGTGAGAGCTCGCCTCCTTTCCGGCAGCGCCATTCTGCATCTCCAGGTCGGCGGGGATGGGATCCTTCGCATCGTCGCTCTGGGCGCGCCACTTGAAGTATTCAAGCGCCACCTCGGGGAAGAGGCAGTAGCTGAGGATGTCCTCCTCGGCCTTGATGAGCTTCGGGGGGATGTCCTTCGCTGCGACGGCAAGGCCGGGCTTCAGCAGGTCCGCGGGACGGCATGTGATGGGCTTGAGCTCGCCGATGAGCTTCTTCTGAAGCTTCTTGTCGATCGGCGCGGGCGTGCGGCCGTAGTATCCTGCGGCGTAGTGCTTCGTCTCGTCGGTCACCATCGAGTAGCGCTTGCCGGAGAGCACATTCAGCACGGACTGCACGCCGACGATCTGCGAAGTGGGCGTGACGAGCGGCGGATAGCCCATGTCGGCGCGCGTCTTCGGCAGCTCCTCAAGCACTTCGGGAAGCCTGTCGAGCGCGTCCTGCGCAGCGAGCTGGCTGCGGAGGTTCGAGATCATGCCGCCGGGAATCGCGTGCACAAGAACGCCGGCGTCCACGGGCTCCATCTTGGCGCTTGAAGCCGGCTGGCGCGTCTTCTTGAGCTCGGCGAAGTAGCCGTTGATCTCGGCGAGCTTCTTCATGTCGAGGCCCGTGGAGAATCCCTCCGACTCAAGAATCGAGACCATCGACTCGCACGGCGGCTGGCTTGAGAACGAGCTCATCGTGGAGATCGCGGTGTCCACGCAGCCCGCGCCAGCCTCCACCGCGGCCATGTACATCGCAGTGGCCATGCCGCTCGTCATGTGGGAGTGCACCTGGATGGGCATTTCAGGCAGTGCCTTCACGAGCGCGCCCACGAGCTCCCGCGCGGCGCCAGGGGTGAGGATGCCGGCCATGTCCTTAATGGCGAGAGAGTCTATGCCCATCGCCTCCTGCTCCTTGGCGAGCTTGACGTAGGCATCCACGGTGTGGACGGGCGAAGTAGTGTACGATATCGTGCCCTGCGCGTGGCCGCCGTACTTCTTCACGCTCGCGATCGCCTTCTCGAGGTTGCGGGGGTCGTTGAGCGCGTCGAACACGCGGAAGATGTCCATGCCGTTCTCGCAGGCGAGCGCCACGAAGCGCTCCACGATGTCGTCGGGGTAATGCTTGTAGCCGAGAATGTTCTGGCCGCGCAGCAGCATCTGGAGAGGAGTCTTCCTGCAGACTGCCTTGATCTGGCGCAGACGCTCCCAGGGGTTCTCGCGCAGAAAGCGCATGCACACGTCGAACGTGGCGCCGCCCCAGCATTCAAGCGAGTAGTAGCCGGCGTCGTCGATCGCCGAGGCGATCTTGAGAATGTCGTCCGTGCGCATGCGCGTGGCCCATAGGGACTGGTGGGCGTCGCGCAGCGTGGTGTCGGTAATGCGTACTTTCCTCAACGTGTCTTTTTTCATGGCAGATATTGTACCATTTTTCCGCGCTTTTGTGGCGAGGAAAAATGGACAAAATGGCTGGGCGCCTGGTCACCGCACGAACAGGGCGGTGCCTTTCTTAACGCGAAGCACGATGTCGCCGCTGCGCACGTAGATCGAATCAGCCCACCTCGGCGCATCGACGAGGCCCACGTCCATCCCCGTGAAGTCCATGCCGCTCGTGAGCGTGAAGAAGGCAGACTTCGGAATCCCTTCCGCGGCCGCGGATATCTTCACGTTCACCTTACCGGCGTCCACCGCGGTTCCGGCGAGGACGGGCGGCGTCTCGAGATCAGTGAAGTTGAACGAGAGCGCGGCGCCTTCCGCCAGCGTCAGCGCGCCGTCGAGCGTCGCCGTGCCGGACTGCGCCGCCCCCAGCGTCGCACCGGCCTCCACGCTCACCGTCCCCACGCCGGGCCTGCAGCCGGGCAGCACTTCCGCCGTGGCGGTCCCCGCGACCGTCAGCCCCCCTGAGAATGCATTGTGTTCGTTCGCGAACACGACCTTGCCGCTGCCTTCGACGCGTACGGCGCCGTTTCCGCCGACCATGCCGTCCAGCGTGACGGTATGGCTTGTCGCCGCGTCGTAGGCGGGATCGCCCACAGGGTAGTGGCCGGTGTCGATTACGATGAAGCCGCCGTTGTTCCCGCCCACCTGCAGGGCCATCGTGCTGCGGGCGTTCGGATGCGCCTGGAGCGACCAGTCCGCAAACGAATGAAGCGTGGCCGCCGGACGGCCGCCAAGCGACTTCCCGATCGAGGTCTCGAAGTGCGCTCCCGTGTAGATGGCCGAATCCGGGAAGGAAAGGCCGCCGGGGCCGATCGCCCACACTCCCTCGCCGTTGAAGTTGTCCTTGGCGACCGCGTTCCCGGAGATTCCGCCGCAGTTGAGCATGAAGACGGGATAGGGGAAGCCGCCGCCCGTCTTCACCGTCGTGGCGCACGTGAGCTTGTCCGCAATGATCGTGCCGCCCACCATGTCGGCGTCGGCATACGAATGGAACATGACGGCGTCGCCCACAGAACGGACTTCCCCCACGCGCACCACGCCGTTGCCGTTGTCGAACACGAGGTTGAACCAGCCTGTCTGCTTGTTGGCCGTCGCATTTCGCGCGCAGCCGTTGTAGACCAGCCGCTCCACCGTCACCGTCGCGCCGGCCTCCACGTGCATGTGGTCGATGCACCCCTCCTTGAACGAGAATCTCGACCCAGGAAGAATCCACGCATAGTTCTTCACGCCGGAGGTGGTATAGCTTTGGCTGGATTCCGTCTCCAGCGTAACGCCGCCGCTCCAGTAGTCGAACACGGCGCCGCCGGTCTTGGGCGCGTCGTGCATCGTTATGCCGCCAGAGAACGTCATGTAGCGGTCCGCCCCGCGCGTGATGTTCGGCGTCACGCCTTCGGCGCAGATGACGGGGCATCTGAATTCGTGATGGAACGGCGACTCGTTTACGATGGCCACTACTCCGGTGATGGCCTTCGCGCCCTCGATCGTCACGCGCGCCGTGTCCACCGGAAACGTGATGGACTCTGGATTGAACGTGTCGCCAACCGTGAGCGTGGCCTCGGCGTCGTTGCGGATGAAGCAGCTACCGCCGACGGGAACGACGCCGGTGTTCCATCCGGCGGGATCGCTGAGGCTGCCGCTCGCGCCGCCGATCCAGGTGGCCGTCGGATTGCCGTATATGCAGTAGATGGACTTCCTTGACGGCGAAATCCTCAACCTGCACCTTTCGGGAAGAGCAAGGCCTTCGATCACGCCGTCGTCGAACGTCGTGTCGTCGCGCACCGTGAGCAGCAGATAGTCGCCTTCGACCAGTGAGCCGTCCGCCGGCAGCGCCACGGCCAGCCCTCCCGCCACGGCGTCCGCCGATTCAACGCTCAAAGCCGTGCCCACCTCCACCGTCGTAGTGCCGGCGTAGGTGTTCCCTGCGGCCAGAGAGACCATTCCGCCGCCCTTGACCGTTATGCCGCCGCCGGGCGACCCGGGATCCTCCAGAAGCGGCTCGCAGATGGCTACGGTATGCCCGTTCGCGTCGAAGGTCGCGCCGCCCGCGCCGACATATACGAAAAGCCTGTCGTGCGCGGATATGAACGATGCACTGTCCTCAAACGCCTTGATCGTTCCGTTGTCGATCGTCAGCGTTCCCGTGCCGCTTCCTTCGCCATGCTTGATGAGCGGAACAGTTACGAGACCGCCGTCAGTGATGCTGACCCTGCCGTCGGTGGCAGTTCCACTGAGCATGCAGAAGCCAAGCGCGCCGGATGCGACGCCAAGGTACATCTCGCCGCCTCTGACGTTGAGCGTGCCGTCGCCGTTGCCGCCCACGCGCACGCAGGTGGATAGGTTTGCGTATGTGGACGAGCTGCTGTATCTTCCGCCGCTCTCGATCGTCATCGTGCCGGCGCTCTGGTCGCCGACCGTCAGATCCTGCCCCGTGTTCTTGACCTCGCCGACCTTGACCTCGAGATGACCGGCTCCGCCACCTCCCACGGCGATCCAGCTGGACGCCGTAAACGTGCCGCCATTGAGGACAAACCTTCCCGTCGAGCCGGCGCCCCTGCCAATAAAGGTGGTGTTGGGCACAGTCCAGTCGCCGGCGAGATTGACGATCTCGGCTTCCGAGTTCGCGCCGGCGGCGACATAGAGACACGATGTGCTCTGGATCGTGACGTTGCCAGTCTCATTGGTCATCGTGAACTTCGAACCCTCCCCGTTTGCAGCGTAGAAGTGGTATTTGGCGGTCAGCGTCCAGTCGCCCCTCTTCACGATGGAGACTGCGCAACCTGCGGCGGCGCCCTTGAAGCAAAGGAACCTCAGCGGACCCGTGAAGACGAAATCGCCGGACTCCGGCGTAAGGTCGCCCGCGATCTGCTCGTCTCTCGCGCTTTGCAGATACGTCCGGGAATTCACGTTTAGAAAGAGAAGCCCCGAACCGATCGCGCCGTCCCAGTTCGCGGCGTTCCAGATGTCGTACGGTTCGGCCTCGCTCCCGCCGGAGCCGCCGATCCAGTTGGCGTTCGCCCGCGCGGACATCGGCGCTACGGAGATAGCCGCGGCAAATACGCCAAGGCACACGGCGGAGGCAGATCCTGTCGCCGAAAAACCAGTCAACCGAAACTTGAAGACATTCATCTCGACTTGTCCTTTCGTTTGTGCCTGCCCAGATTCTTGCCCGATTCAAGGCAAACCTCTCACGCAGTTTACATGTTATGATTATAACACGCCCCGCCTCGCCAAATCAAGCGCATTTCTGCACCTAACCACCACACTACCCAACTACCAAACCACCAAACTATTACTCGTAGCGGAGGCAGTCGATGGGATTGAGGCGGCTGGCGCGCCATGCGGGATAGAAGCCGAAGAACATTCCGACGAACGCCGAGAAGAGGAACGCCACCATAGTGGAGCCGGTCTCCACGAGGATCGGCCAGCCAAGCATCTCGCCGAGCGTGCTCGCGCCGGCCACTCCCAGCGCCACGCCGATTCCGCCGCCCACGGTTGAAAGCAGCACCGACTCGAGAATGAACTGCGCGAGGATGTTTGCCGGCGTCGCGCCTATCGCCATGCGAAGGCCGATCTCGCGTATGCGCTCCGTCACGGAGACGAGCATGATGTTCATGATTCCGATTCCGCCCACAAGAAGCGAGATCGCAGCCACGGCGGCGAGAAGCACGGTCATGGTGTTCGAGACGCCGCTCATGGTGGAGGTGATCTCGGCCATGTCGATGATGCGGAAGTCGTCGTCGGAATCGTCGCTCAAGCGGTGGCGCTGGCGAAGGAGCGCGCCTATCTCGCGCTTCGCCTCCTCGATCTGGTCCATCGAGTAGAGCGAGAGCTTCAGCTGGCGCACGTTGTCAGGGAACTTGGAGGCCTGCAGCACGCGGCGCACAGTGGTGTATGGGGCGAGCACGGCGTCGTCCTGGTCCTGCCCCATGCCGCCCACGCCCTTCGTCTCCATGAGGCCCTTCACCTTGAATGGCATGTTGCCGATTCTGATGCTGCGGCCGACGGGATCCTCGTTGGGGAAGATGTTCGAGGCAACTGTCTTGCCAAGCACGCACACGCGCGCGCACTGCCGCTGCTCCTGCCTGGTGAAGAAGTCGCCCGACTCCACGCGCCAGTTGCGTATGGTGGGAAATTCGGTGGAGCAGCCGTAGATGGTGGTGTTCCAGTTCTTGTCCTGGAACACGATCTGCATCTGCGTGCGCACTTCTGGGCTCTCGGCCTTCACGAGATGCGCAAGCTCGCGGCGGATGGCGAGGCCGTCAGACGCCGTGAGGTTCTGTCCTTCGCCCGCGCCGCCATGCACGCCCGCCGCGGCGTGGCGCTGCTCGCTGAAGATCATCACCACGTTGTCGCCCATCTTCGCGATCTGCGCCACCATGTTCTGGCTCGCGCCCTTGCCGATGGCGAGCACCACGATCACGGCCGCGATGCCGAAGATGATGCCGAGCATCGTGAGGGCGCTGCGCGTCTTGTTGCGCCAGATCGCGCGCATGGCGACGCGGAGGATCATGAACACGTTCACGCGGCGCCTCCTTCGGCAGGGGCGGACGGCGCGGCGGGCGCGCGGTCGTCGCGGATGAGGTGGCCGTCGCGCATCAGAAGATGGCGCTTCGCGTAGGCGGCGATGTCGTCCTCGTGCGTCACCATGACGATCGTGATACCCTCGTTGGAGAGCTCGGTGAAGAGGTTCATGATCTCGACGGAGCTCTTCGTGTCGAGGTTGCCGGTGGGTTCGTCGGCGAAGAGGACGGGCGGCTCGTTCATGAGCGCGCGCGCGATCGCGACGCGCTGCTGCTGTCCGCCGGAAAGCTGCGCCGGGGTGTGCGTGCCGCGTCCGCCGAGGCCCACACGCTTGAGGAGCTCAAGTGCGCGGCGGCGGCGTGCGGCGCGGCCGAGGCGGCCCATGTAGAAGTCGGGCAGCTCCACGTTTTCGATCGCGCTCGTGCGTGCGAGGAGGTTGAAGTTCTGGAACACGAAGCCCAGCTTGCGGTTGCGGATGTGCGCGAGCTCGGCGCGCGTGCGGCGCGCCACCTCTATGCCGTCAAGAAGATAGCTGCCGCTAGTTGGAGTGTCGAGGCAGCCTAGGATGTTGAGCATCGTGGACTTGCCGCTGCCTGAGGCGCCCATGATCGCCACGAACTCGCCCTGGTCGATTGTGAGCGACACGCCGTCAAGGGCGGCCACCGGCTCCTCGCCCAGCGCATAGATCTTGCGCAGGTCGCGGATCTCAATGAGATGGGCGCTCTCCTGTTGCTTCACGGCGGTGGCGCGGGGGCTAGCCCTGCTTCTGCTCGTGCATGAGCTTGTTGATCTTGAGCATGCGCTCGTTGAGGTCGCCGAAGGTGACGTCGGTGGAGTACACGTCCTTGTAGTAGTTGTACGCCTTCTCGTAGTCCTTCGCCTCCTCAGCGCAGAGGCCGAGCTGGTAGACGACCTTCTTCTTGAGGTCGTCCATCGTGGGCAGCTGGTCGCGCGCGGTCTCGAGCTGCATCACCGCCATGTCGCGCTGACCCTTCTTGAGGAAGCACATGGCGAGGTAGTAGAGCGACTGCAGACGGTCCTTCGGCGACTTCTGCGCAAGCTGCAGGTGCTGGATGGCCTCGTCATAGAACGAAGGGTCCTGATCGCCGTAGATGTAGTACTGGTAGCCGAGCTCGAAGCGCAGGTGGAGGTCGTTCGGATAGCGCTCCACGCGCGTCGCGAGATCGTCGAACACGAACTGGTTCTTCTCGACCTCGAGGTTGTCGGCCTCCTCGGTGCGTCCCTCCTTGCGCAGCTGCTCGATCTGGTACTCATAGCTTGCGGCCGTCACGGTGGAGAGCATGCGGTCGAGCTCGGGGTCGGCCGAGCTGACGGTCTGCGCGCGCTGAAGGATGCCCACGGCCTCGGGGAAGCGCTTGTTCTGCATGTAGATTCGGGCGAGCGCGCGGTAGAAGTTGAGGTTGTTGGGCTCCTTCTCGATCTGCGCGAGTTTCTCGGCGATGAGGGCGTCGGCGTCCGCGCCAACGACTACGGCCTTGTTGGCCTGGTCGAGCTTCTTGGCCTGCTCCTGGTTGGCGAGAATCGCCTGGAAGCCGCCCTTCTTGCCCACGGTGGCACTCCAGCCGCTGTTCATCGTGCTCTGCGCCTCGGCGTTCTTCAGGAGCTGGATGATGCGCTGGTCGCCGGGCTTGAGCTGCGAGAGCTTCACATACGCGTCGCGCGCCTTGTCGTAGCGCTTCGCGATCATGTAGTACTGCGCGATGCGCTCAAGAAGCACCACGTCGCCCTGGTTGCACGAGTACGCGGCCTCCACGGAGATCGCGGCGGCCTCGGGCATTCCTGCGGCCTCGGCGGCCTTCACGGCGGCGTCGATGTTGTCCGGGTCGAGCGGGTTGATGGCCAGAAGCTTCTCCGCCTCGGCCATAGCCTCGGCGCCCTGCCCCTTCTTCGCGAGGGAGAGTATCTTGGCGCGCTTGCCCATGTTGGCAAGGCTCTGCAGCTTGAGGGAGAAGCTGGAAGGCGGATTCTGGCGGAACTTGGCAATCTGGGCCGTGCGCAGCAGACGGCGCGTCTCGAGCGAGCCGGGTGCGCACTCTATTGCCTGCGAAAGCATCTCCACGGCAAGCTCGTAGCGACCTGCCTCAAGTGCCAGCCGGCCTCTGTTTGTAAGATTCTGCGCCTTCTGGGCGGTTGTGTCATTGGCCATTTCGTTTTCCTCTATCAATCCATTGGCTTATGTTTCAAATCGGCAGTTCCCTATTATAGCATTACACGGCGATTCGCGCAACCAGTGATTAAATCAATTTCAGACGCCCCAAAACCTCGAAACCTCGAAACTCCGAAACCCATAAACCACGAAACCACGAAACCACGAAACTTCGAAACTCCGAAACCTTCACTTGCGTGATGTGATCTCGGCAAGCACGCGCTTGAGGTCCTGCACGCGGTCCTTTGCCGCCACGAGCACATGATCGGCCGTGGACACCACAACGATGCCACGCACGCCGAGGGCGGCGATTGCCGGACCCTCCGCCACGGCCACGGAATCCTCGCAGTCGAGCAGAGTCACCGGGCCTCTCACCACGTTTCGTCTCGCGTCGGTGCGAAGATGCTTGTCGACGGCGGCCCACGTGCCCACGTCGTCCCATCCGAAGTCGCCGCGCGACACTAGAATGCGCGGGAACTTCTCCATCACCGCGTAGTCGAAGGATATGCGCGGCAGACCCGGATACACCTTCGCCATCACGGGACCAGGCAACGGCGCGGCGGCAATGGCCGCCTCGAGAGACGCCAGCTCAAGCGCCGCCGCGGCGAGTGCGCCCTTCATCGTGCACACCTTCCACACGAACATTCCAGCGTTCCACACATACTTCCCGGAGGCAAGGTATCTTTTCGCCGTTTTCTCGCACGGCTTCTCCACGAACTTTGCCGCGCGGAAGAAGACGGTGCGCGTGCCAATCGGCTGGGCGCGTCCCACGCGGATGTAGCCAAAGCCGGTGGCAGGTTCGCTTGGTGTCACGCCCATCGTCACGATGGAGTCGGACTTCGCCGCGGCGTCGCGCGCGTCACGCAGCACTCTGCGGAACGCCTTCACATCACCCATAAGATGGTCAGCCGTGAGAATCGCAGCCACTGCCTGTTCGCCCGCGCGCGCCTCGACTACTCCGCACGCCGTGGCCACGGCGGCCGCGGTGTCGCGTCGGCAAGGCTCGGCCACGATGTTCTCCTCCGGCAGCTCCGGCAGAGCCTCGCGCGTGGCCGGCACCAGCGTCTCGGCCGTGACCACGATCACGCGCTCGATCGGCACCACGCCGGCAAGACGGTCCACCGCCTGGCGTATGAGCGACTTTCCTCCGAACACCGTGAGGAACTGCTTGGGCCTGTCGGGCGTGGAGAGCGGCCAGAACCGCTCGCCGTTGCCGCCCGAAAGAATCACCGCGTAGAATGGATTCCTCATTGATTCATCCCCCGTAATGAAGCGCGCCGCTCTCGCTCGAGAGCGGCGGCATTGGTGCGACTGACTGGGATCGAACCAGCAACCTTCGGCTTCGGAGGCCAACGCTCTATCCAATTGAGCTACAGTCGCAGCGGAAGCCGTAGGCGACGTGCCATGAAGGCACGCCGTCAGCTGCATCAGAAGTAGCAGTTGAAGATCGGAATGAACGGAACCTTGTTGTCCATGATCAGGTTCACGAGGCCGATCTGGAAGCCAGCGGAGCAGGTGGACGCCCAGTTCACGAGGCCCAGCTGGGCGCCGCGGAGATCGTCCGTCATGTTGAAGAGCACCGCGGTCTGGAAGCCGTGCACGCGACGGGCGAGGTTCGCGCCGAGCGCAATCTGCCAGCCCCACATGTCCTCCTTCACCATGCTGCCCACGCCGCCGATCTCGATGCCGTAGAACGAGCCGCCCGTGCCAGCGCCGATGCCGTCGATCGAAAGGCCCATCACCTCGCGGTTGACGCCGAACACGTCCACGTTCAGTCCGTAGAGCGTGCGGTTGCAGAGATTGAAGCAGGAGCAGGTGAGACCCACCGCGTCGCGGTTGGCGAGGTTGAAGCAGAGCGCGGCCTGAATGCCGTACATGTCGCGGCGGGCAACGTTCACGATGCCGGCGGCCTCGATGCCGTACATCTTGTTGCAGTCGCTGTAGAGGAAGTTCACGTCAAGGCCGAACACGTCCCAGTCATATCCCCAGGGGAGCGTGAGATATGGCGATGCAATGCCCATCGCGAGAACTGTGTAGCCGTAGGACTGAGGCTCCGGCGCACCAGGATACACCTTCTCAGCGGCCTGCTCCTGGGCGAAGACCGGCTGAACGGCGAGCGCCGCAAGGGCGAACGCGAAGATTCCACGCTTGATTGTACGGTTCATTTGAACTCCTTTTTGTTTTCTGAAATCCTTTGAGGTTGAACGAGTGTAAATGATACATCATTCGCGCGCACAAGTCAATCCCGTAATGCGCACATTGCAAAAAAAATCAGTTTTTCGCTGATCCCCTAGTCTGGACGTTTTTCGCCGGACTAATCATTCTGTTGGACGCCTCCGCCTTGAATTCATTGCGCGCGCAGAGAGAGCCAAAGGGAAGGGACGAGAAGGAGCAGGTCGCGGAGGATGGCGGGGAACGGGCCGGAGGAATGTTGCCATTGTTGCCAGTATCCAATTCCATTTGCCAATGGCCAATTGGAAACTGGCAACACTTGCACATTGGCAACATATTGAAGACACCTCGCCAACCGATGCGACAAATGGTAGGGCGCGCTCGCCGAGCGCGCCGCAATGAAGCGCCGACGCAACATCAACGGCGCACCATTGCGGACGGCTCGGGGAGCCGTCCCTACCACGCCGCTCTCCCGCGCTGACACTTTCACTTCACACCAGACCTTTCGTTGATGCGCCTGATCGCGGCTTCGGCGGCGGGTGCGCGGCGACTATCATGTTTTATAAAATGTGATAGTCGCGGAATGTCGGAAGAATCGCCGAGAAGCCCAATGGAGCCGATGGCGACGATGTCGATAACGGCGTCGCGGCGGGGAGAGGAAAGCGCCTTGCGCAGAACAGGCAGCGCCTCGCCGTAGCCGCGCTCGCCCGCGAGCTGGATAGCCGCGACGCGGGCGGCAGGATTGGCGTCGGATCCGCACAGGGCGAGCGCGAGACGCTTCAGTTCCGCATTCTGCGCGGATGTGGCGCACCTGTCGGCCGCAAGGGAATACAGCGCCGTTCCGGCGTAGGGCATGTTCTTCCGGCGGGCGGCTATTGATTCAGTATTCCTGCAGCATGCTACGGATCCAATCCGAAGTGTCAAGCTGGACGCTCCTGTGAATCCTTTCCATAAGATGGTCAAACGACTCAGGCTCATCTGAGTAAGCGTCCACTTCACCTTCCACGAAACAGGGTGAACCTCTGCATGAAGTCACCGCTTCATCAAAGTCACGCATCGTACAGTCCTTCACGGACTTTCTCCTGTTGATGCAAACTCCGATATCCTCGTCCTCAAATCCTAGTTCAAATGCACAAGGATGGTAGTCGCAGGTATACTTTCGTCGTCTTCCATCACTTGTCAGCAGATATATTCCTCCGTGGTACATCTTGGACAAGAATTCAAAACTGGGTTGATAATGCAACCTAACCCAAGACGAGTCAGGAAACTCCATTTGATAAGTGACAAGGTCTCCTTGTGCAAGACGTTTGAACACTGGCTCGTCCCCGTGGAAGATCACCTGAAAATAAAACAGAGGAAAGGGAATTATGGTATTGACAACAATTGTGTAGACCGCAATGATGAATATGCCAATGACAATAAGTCTCTTTG